>ERZ869936.532-NODE-532-length-35366-cov-7.266971_pt1 | contig 35366 bp, 28 predicted proteins | sample MGYA00520876_ERZ869936 | MGnify/ENA primary metagenome ERZ869936 (study PRJEB32218, sample SAMN09650985) | biofilter metagenome | isolation source: enrty point of leading RO module | place: Saudi Arabia: Thuwal, RO plant located on Red Sea | collected 2016-02-17 ... | reverse complement strand
GCCATTTCGGTCAGCGAGTCGGTCCACAGGTAACCGTCGGCCCAGAGGTATCCGTCGGCCCAGAGGTAGCCGTCGGTCCAGAGGTACCCGTCGGTCCAGAGGTAACCGCTCAGGCCCACGCCGTCGGTCCACAGGTAAGCGTCGGTCCACAGGTAGCCGTCGGTCCAGAGGTAGCCGTCGCTCCACAGGTAGCCATTGGACCCGAGGTGGCTGCCGTCCCAGGTGTAGCCGGTTTCCTTGTTGTCCAGGTTGCCGCGCACAATGTAGGTACCGTCCAGTTGCCGGTTCGCCGGCCCGCCGAAGTGCTGGTACCCATCGATGTCGTTGTCGAGATCCAGGCCGCGGTTGGCGCAGTCCACTGTCGGGTTCATCACGGCTGCGTACGCATCGACCCGGCCGGCGCCTTGCTGGAATACGCTGTAGGCGAGACGGTCCTTGCCCTTGTCGTAATACGTGGCCGGCCGTGCAGCCGACATGATCTTGCACTTCAGTTCGTCGACCGAGCGCCAGGGCTCCGCCTGCAGCACGAGGGCGGCGATGCCCGAGACCACGGCCGTTGCCTGCGACGTGCCGGACATCTCGAAGTACTGGCCGTCGTAGAACTCGGGGTAGCTGTTCGACAGCGTCGAGTTGCCCTGCACCAGGCCACGCATGTGGCCACCCGGAGCGACGACCTCGGGCTTGACGAAGCCCTCGACGGTCGGGCCGGTCGACGAGAACGTGGCCAGCTTGTCGTCCGAGCCGTCGGTCGGCGTGTAGTTGTCGGTCATCGCGCCGACGGTGAGCACGTAGGGCACGTTGCCGGGTACCCCGATGGTCATGGGGTCGGGGCCGCGGTTGCCCGCGGCCGCGACGACGAAGATCTCGTTCTGCCAGGCCACCATGATCGCCTGGTTGATCGGGTCGTCCCAGTAGTAGGAGCGCGCCTCGGCGCTGAACGACGCGTTTATGATGCGGATCTTGTGTTTCTTGCGATTCGCCACGATCCAGTCGATCGCGCGAATTACGTCGGCGTAGGTACCCTGGCCGTTGCCGTCGAAGGCCTGTACCGATACGAGGTGCGCGCCGGGAGCGACGCCATTGTAGCGGGCCGTGCCGTCGTCGGTCATGAGGCTCGAAACGGCGATGCTCGCAACGTGGGACCCGTGGCCGGCCGGATCGTCGCCGCTCATCGGGCTCGACGCGACGGTGTCGGTCATGGCGTTGTAGACGGCGTCGATGCGCACGTTGCCGCCGGCGTCGTACTTGAGCCCGTTATGCTTCCAGAGCCCGGTGTCGAGCACGGCGATGCCGATACCGCTGCCGGTGATTCCCATCTGGTGCACGGCATCGCCGTTGACCAGCGTCGTGTAGAAGGTGTCCGTCGCCGCCGATGAACCGCCATCCGTGCTGCCGCCATCCGTGCTGCCGCCGCCGCCCTTGACCGGCTTTCCGGCTGTCTCGACCGCGTCGTTGCCGAAGATTCTCTTGATGCCCGGCGCCTGCCGCAGCGCGTCGGTCTCACGGGCCGTCAGCTGCGCTGCCACGGCGTTGATGATGCCGAGTTCGTGCGTGATCTCGCCGCCAGCGGCCTGCACCGCCGCGGAGACGCTCGCGAGCGAGCTGCCCTGCACGATGTAGGACGCTGCCGGATCGCGCTCGATCAGCATGCCGGTGCCGAGCGCGGCAACGGCGGCGGCGAGCGCCACGATTTTCGCCTTGTTTGGCATCAGGTCGTTCCCCGGCAAGTCTGGCGATGAATTTCAACAGCTTCCGGGCACCTATGCCGTTACATGGCCCACTGCCGGCCGCGCAAGAATTGTGACGCGGTTCACATAACGCGGGTGTCAAATCGGCCGACGCCCCGGTGTATGCTCGCTTTCTACGATTCTGCGAGAGAGACGAGACCATGCCCGTCTGCGAAGCCGATCCCTGGCGCGTCCAGTATTTCGAGGGCGTGCCCTGTCCCGACGATGTGCGCGTGCCGACCGAGGACGGCGACGCCTGGCGCTGGTACCCGGAGCACAAGTGGGTCTACAACAAGCTCTCGGTGGCCGAGAGCCAGGGCCTCGACTGCGCGCCGCACGGCATCGACCCGGACAACTTCCCTGTGTTCTCGAAGCCGATCTTCAACGTGCGCGGCATGGGCGCGGGCAGCGGCGTGCTGCGCACGCTCAAGGAATACCGCCACCGGCAGCGGCCCGGGCACATGTGGATGCAGCTCCTGGACGGCGAGCACGTCAGCACCGACGCCGCGGTCGTCGACGGCGAGATCGCCTGGTCCCGGCACACGGTCGGCCAGCCGCTCGAAGGCGGCATGTTCGATTACTGGACCGTGCTGGCCGAGCCGCGGCCGGCAATCGAGGACTACATCGGCGCCTGGACGCGCGAGCACCTCGCCGGCTACACGGGCATGCTGAACTTCGAGACGATCGGCGCCCGCATCATCGAAGTCCACCTGCGCTTCGCCGACCAGTGGCCGGACCTGTACGGCGAGGGCTGGGTCGAGGCGCTGATCCGGCTGTACGCGGACGGCCGCTGGGAATTCGACGACAGCAAGCGTCGCGACGGCTACAGCGTCGTGCTGTTCGGCGCGCACGGCATCCAGTACCGCCATCCGCCCGCGGAGCTGGTCGACCGGCTACGGGCCGAGCCCGGTATCTCGAGCATCCAGGTCACGTTCCACGAAGACCGGCCGCCGGCCAGCCACTCGATGCCGCCGGGCGGCTTCCGGCTGGCGATCGTCAACACGCCGGACCTCGAAGCCGGCCGGCGCGTGCGCGAGCAACTCGCGCTGTCGTACTGGTCGACGCAGCAGCTCGTTCCCGGACGCAGGCGCCGCCAGCAGGGCGCCGCGTGAGCGTCGAGGTCGTCGAGAACCACTGGTTCACGCTCGCCGACGGCTGCCGGCTCGCCGCGCGCATCTGGCTGCCGGCCGGCGCGCGCGAGCGGCCGGTCCCCGCCATTCTCGAGTACCTGCCGTACCGCAAGCGCGACCTGACCCGCGCGCGCGACGAACCGATGCACCGCTACTTCGCCGAGCAGGGCTACGCGAGCCTGCGCGTCGACATCCGCGGTTCCGGGGATTCGGAAGGCCTCCTGTACGACGAGTACTCCGCCGAAGAACGCGCCGACGGCTGCGAACTCGTAGGGCTGATCGCGGCCGAGGACTGGTGCGACGGCAACGTCGGCATGTTCGGCATCTCCTGGGGCGGCTTCAATGCCCTGCAGGTCGCCGCCGGCCAGCCGCCGGCGCTGAAGGCGGTCATTTCCCTCTGCGCCTCGGACGACCGTTACGCGGACGACGCGCACTACATGGGCGGCTGCCTGCTGACCGAGAACCTGCAGTGGGGCGCCATCTTCATGCTCAACCAGGCGCTGCCGCCCGACCCCGAGGTCGTCGGCGACGGCTGGCGCGCGCAGTGGCGACAGCGACTCGAGGCGCTTCCGAACTTCGCCGCGCACTGGATGGAGCATCCGTGGCGCGACGAGTACTGGAAGGCCGGCTCGGTCTGCGAGCACATCGAGCGCATCGGGGTGCCGGTGTACGCGATCGGCGGCTGGGCCGACGGCTACTCGAATGCCGTGCCGCGGCTCGTCGCGTCGCTCAGGTCTCCGTGCAAGGGGCTGATCGGCCCCTGGGCGCATACGTTCCCGCACCTCGGCATTCCGGGTCCGCGCATCGGCTTCCTGCAGGAAGCGGTGCGCTGGTGGGACCGCTGGCTCAAGGGCGTGGACAACGGCATCGACCGTGAGCCGAAGTTCCGAGCGTGGCTGCAGGAGAGCGTCAAGCCGCAACCGCAGTACGAGACGATGCCGGGCCGCTGGGTCGCGGAGGACGGCTGGCCGTCGGCGCTGATCGAGCCTTCGACCCTGTACCTGAACGCGGAGGGACTGGGTAACGCGGCCGGCGCAGAATCGGAACGACTGCTGCTGTCGCCGCAGACCTGCGGCCTGCGCGGCGGCGAATGGTGCGCGTTCGGCTCGGACGGCGAGATGCCGCGCGACCAGCGACCCGACGACGGCTTCTCGCTCGAGTTCGACTCCGAACCGCTGGGCGAGCGACTCGAGATTCTCGGCGCGCCCGTCCTGCGCCTCAGGCTGCGCGCCGACCACCCGCAGGGCAACCTCTGCGCGCGGCTCTGTGACGTGGCGCCCGACGGCACCTCGCTGCGGGTCAGCTACGCCGTCCTGAACCTCGCGCACCGCGACGGCCACGAGCACCCGGAGCCGCTGGTCCCCGGCGAGTTCTACGATCTGCGTTTGCAGCTCAACGACATCGGCCACGCGTTCCCGGCCGGCCACCGCATCCGCATCGCGCTGTCGACGACCTACTGGCCGACGATCTGGCCCGGCCCGACCGCCGACGTGCTCGGCATCGTCACCGGCGTGAGCCGGCTCGAGCTGCCGGTGCGCGAGCCGCGCGCGTCGGACGCGAGCCTGCGCGAGTTTGAGCCGCCCGACATGGCGGCGGGGCTGCCCGTCAATCGCCTGCGCCCGCACCGCTTCCGGCGCAGCCTGTCGATGGACCTGACGACGAACGTGCTGCGCTACGAGCTCGAGGGCAGCGAGTTCGACGACGCGAGCCTCGTCCACTTCGAGGACATCGATCTCAAGGTCGGCTACACGCTGAGCAAGCGCTACGCGATCCAGGAGGACGACCCGCTGTCCGCGGCCGAGACGATCGAGCAACGCGCGACGCTGGCCCGCGGCGACTGGAAGATCCTCATTGACTTTCGCATGACCTTGACCGCGGACGCAGACCGCTTCCACCTGGACGGGGAGCTGCACGCGACCGAGGGCGGCAAGCCGTTCGCGAGCCGCGCCTGGGACCTCAGCCTGCCGCGGCGCCTCGTCTGACCCGCGCCCAGGCCGTCGCGACCAGCCGCTCGAGCAGCTGCGCGTAGCTCCAGCCGTTCATGTCGGCCATGATCGCGAGCTTCGCGTCGTAAGCCCAGGCCGGGTTCGGATTGACTTCCATCAGGCACACGCGGCCGTCGGCGGCCGTCCGGAAGTCGAAGCGGCCGTAGTCGCGCAGCGACAGGCGCTCGAACAGGCGCCGGCAGCGGTCCGCCAGCGCCTGCTGCGCGTCGCGCGCCAGCCCGGCGGGCCGGTAGCGGATGTCGCGCCAGTAGGGCGAGCCCGGGTCCGCCTTCGACTCGAACGACAGGATCGGCGCGCAGCCTTCCGGCAGTCTGGAGAAGTCGACCTCCAGCATCGGCAGCGCGGCAAGCCCGCTGTCCGCGTTGCCGATGACGCCGAGACCGTATTCCGGCCCGGGCAGGTACTCCTGGACCAGCACGTCCCGCCCCGGCAGCGCTTCCGCGAGCCAGGCAAGGTAGGCGCGCGCCTCTTCGGGGTTCTCGACGACTGCGTCTTTCGTGATGCCGACGCTGCCGTCGGCTGCGTTCGGCTTGATCAGCGCGGGAAACGTCTCGATGCGGGCGTCGCGCACGTCCGCCGCATCGACGTAGCGTTCCGCCGGGACCGCGACGCCGAGCGCCTCGGCGACCAGCCGCACGATCTGCTTGTCGAAGCACAGCAACATGCCGCGCGGCGGCGCGCCCGTGTACGGCAGGCCCAGCAGCTCGAGCTGGGTCGCGACGTGAATCTCCTGTTCGGGACGGTTCTCGAAGCCGGTGTCGCAGAAGTTCACGACCAGCTCGGGCCGGTACGCGCGCAGGTCGTCGAACAGCGACGCATGGCGTTCGAACACGCGCGTCTCGAGCCCCGCGATCGTCGCGAAGGCCTTGCGCATTTCCTCGTGGACCTTCAGGTCCTCGGGACCGTAGCTCTGCCCGAGCTTGGTCGGGTCGGGGAGGGACGGGTCGCCGGTAATGACGGCAATACGCGCGGGCAGGGCGGGTCGATCGTTCATGTTGCGGCATACCTCGTGGCCTGGCCGCCGCCGGGGCAATTTGTGGAACCGGCGCGGAATTTGCGACACTCCCTCCAATCATGACACCGACCGGCACCACATTCCTGCACCGTGCATGCGTCCTGCTCGCGCTCGCGGGGCTCGTGGGCAGCGGCTTCGCCGCGACGCACGACTGTGCGCCGCCGGCCGCCGCGACAAAACCCGCGCAGGCCGCCGGCAGCGCAACGGTCCATGCGGGGCACGGCACGGAGCATGCCGGGCACGGCGCTCACGATGCCGGTAGCCGGCTTGACTGCGGCGGCTGCGAGGACTGCGCCGTCGCGTGTGCGCCTGCCGCCGTGACCGGCACGGCGCCGGCCCGGCCGCTTGCGTTCGTCAGCGAGCGATCGTCGATGCGAGCGCCGCGATCCGACGCGCCCGCGGCCATACCGGCGCTCGCCACCCCGTACCGACCTCCGATCCCGATCCGATAGGCGGCGCGTGCGCGCGCCGTCTCGCCGACCTGCGCGCGCAGCCGTCGCAGGCGCGGCCTCGTGGACGCAGCCGACGTCCCCGTTTCCACGACCACGAAGCACCGGATCCATGGACAAACCCGACCCCCGCGCCGTCTCGAGACGGCGATTCCTGCGAGCGACCGGCAGCGCCGGCCTGCTCGCGCTTATCGACAGCCTCGTGCCCGCCTGGGCCCGCGACATGGCCGTGCTTGCGCCGCCCGGGGACAGCGGGCCGCAGGTCTTCGACCTTGCGATCTCCGCGCAACGCATGGCGATCGCCGGGGGCGAGGGCCTCGTCACGCCGATCAACGACACCGTCCCGGGGCCGCTGCTCGTCTGGCAGGAAGGGCGCGAAGTGGTATTGAACGTCCGCAACGAACTGGACGAGGACACCTCGATCCACTGGCACGGCATCATCCTGCCGTTCGAAATGGACGGGGTGCCGGGTGTCACGTTCCGCGGCATCGCGCCGGGCACGACCTTCCAGTACCGCTTTCCGGTAAACCAGAGCGGCACCTACTGGTACCACAGCCACTCGGGCCTGCAGGAGCAGACCGGCGTGTACGGGCCGCTGGTCGTGCTGCCGAAGGACGAGGACCCGGTCCGGGTCGATCGCGATTACGTCGTGATGCTGTCGGACTGGACCTTCGAAGACCCGTACGACATCATGCGCAAGCTCAAGCTGCAGAGCCACTATTACAACTACCAGCAGTACACGCTCGGCGACATACTCGATCCGCCGACGGGAATGACGCGGCGCGAGGCGCTCAGGACGAAACTCGCCTGGGACCGCATGCGGATGATGATCTCCGACATTGCCGACGTCGGCGGCGCCACCTACACCTACCTGATGAACGGGCTGCACCCGGTGGGCAACTGGACCGGCCTGTTCCGGCCCGGCGAGCGGGTGCGCCTGCGCTTTATCAACGGCTCGGCGATGTCGATCTTCAACGTGCGCATACCGGGGCTGCCGCTGACCGTCGTGGCCGCCGACGGCCAGAACGTGCAGCCGGTCGAGGTGGACGAGTTCCAGGTCAGTACGGCCGAGGCCTTCGACGTCGTCGTCGAGCCGCGCGAGGAGCGTGCCTACACGATCATGGCCGAGTCGATCGACCGCAGCGGCTATGCCGCGGGCACGCTCGCGCCGCGCGCCGGCATGCGGGCGGAGATCCCCGCGATGCGCAGGCCGCCCAGGCTCACGATGGTGGACATGGGCATGGACCACGGCGCAATGGGACACGGCGGAATGGACCACGGCGACACGGCCGGCGACGGGGCAGTGCATGCCGACATGGATCACGGTGCGATGGGCGATGATTCAGACGCTCGTGCGGGCATGGAACACGGATCGACGAGCCATGGTTCAGCCGCACATGCGGGCATGGACCACGGATCGATGCGCCACGATTCCGGCACGCACGCGGGCATGGACCACGGATCGAACGGCCACGACGCTGCTGCACATCAAGGTCGGGACGGCATCATGCAGCACGGCGCGGCCGCGCATGCCGGCCATGCCATGCCGGCCGATGCCGGCCCGGTCGTCGCCCGTCACGGGCCGGACGAACACGGCCCCGGCAATGCCGGCGTGGCCACGCTGCAGCGCAACCGGCTCGGCGAACGCCCGACCGGCCTCGATGACGTCGAGCATCGCGTGCTCGTCTACACCGACCTGAAGCGCCTCGCGAACGACTTCGACGAACGGCCGCCCACGCGGGAAATCGAGTTGCACCTGACCGGGCACATGGAGCGTTACATGTGGTCGTTCGACGGGGTCCAGTTCCACCACGTCGACAGCCCGATCGAGTTCAACTACGGCGAGCGGCTGCGCCTGACGCTGGTCAACGACACGATGATGAATCACCCGATTCACCTGCACGGCATGTGGCTCGAGATCGAGAACGGCAACGGGCGCCGCATCCCGCGCAAGCACACGATCAACGTGATGCCGGCCTCGCGGGTCTCGATGCTGGTCAATGCCGATGCGCCCGGGCGCTGGGCGTTTCACTGCCATCTCCTGTACCACATGGAGATGGGCATGTTCCGCGTCGTGCGGGTCAGCTGAGGTGAACGCGATGAAGACGAGAATCCTGCTCGCGGCGGCGTTGCTCGCCGGCGCGCAGCTAGTGCACGCGGCAGAGAATGCCGGTACGCCGGCGGACTGGCCGATGCCGATGCACGTGCCCGGCCCCTACGGGATGCTGCTCGGTGACCGGCTCGAGAGCGCCTTTACCGACGGTCACGAGAGCTATGCCTGGGACCTGCAGGGCTGGTACGGCGGCGACTATCAACGCCTGCGCTTCAAGACCGAGGGTGAGGGGGAACACGGCGAGTCGCCCGAGGACGCGGAGCTGCAGTTGCTCTACAGCCGCCTGTTCGCGCCGTACTGGGAGTGGCAGCTCGGTCTGCGCCACGATTTCGAACCGGGCGACGGCCGCAGCTTCGCGGTTGCCGGCATCCAGGGCGCGGCGCCCTACGAGTTCGAAGTGGATGCCGGCTTGTACCTGAGCGAGGACGGCGACCTGTCGCTGCGCTTCGAGGCCGAGTACGACCTGCTGCTGACGCAGCGCCTCGTCCTGCAGCCGCGGCTCGAGCTGGATGCTGCGCTCAACGATGCGCGGGAATTCGGTGTCGCCCGCGGCCTGAACGGCAGCGAACTCGGATTGCGGCTGCGCTACGAACTGCGGCGCGAATTCGCACCCTATGTCGGCCTGGAGTGGGAGCGTGCCTACGGTGCGACCGCCGGCCTGGTCCGCGCCGACGGCGGCGATGCGTCGGAGATCGCCTTCGTCGCGGGAGTGCGCTTCTGGTTCTGACTCCCGGCGTTTCCGCGCGAAACTGCTAAGCTTGAACCGGGCGTTGGGGGTAACGCCCACAGCATCGGGGAGGGGGTCATGAGACGGTATCGTTCCGCAGTGTGGGTCCTGTCGTGCCTGCTGGCGCCGGGACTGGCGACGGCGCAGCAAGACGCGCCGCAAACCGCTTACGTCTACGCGAGCTACTTCATCTGCGATCCGGCGGGCGAGGCGCGCGCCGACGAGATCATCGCGCGAAACTTCAAGCCGCACTACGACACGGCCGTCGAGAGCGGCCACCTGGTGTCGTGGAGCTGGCTCGCGCACTTCGTGGGCGGCGAATGGCGCCGCGCCCTGGTCATCGCGGCCACCAACATGGACGACCTGCTCGACTCGTCCGGCGCGCTCGGCGAGGTCATCGAGGAGACGACGCCGGAAGCCGGCCGCGCGTTCACCGAGGTCTGTCCTGAGCACGTCGACTACATCTGGGAGACGGTGGACGGCGTGGCGAGCGGCATCATTGGCGGTGAGCGTGGCCCGGCCGGCTTTTCCGTCTACATGGAGTGTGATATCGCTCGCGAGGAGCGCGCCGACGAAATCGTCGCCGAGGTCTTTGCGCCGGTCTACAACCGCTACGTCGAGTCCGGCGGCCTGACGTCCTGGGCCTGGCTCAAGCACAACGTCGGCGGCACCCACCGGCGCCTGCTGTCGATGACGGGCCCGGACCACAAGACGCTGGCGCACGCGCGCGCGGACATCCTCGAGGAGCTCGGCGGCCGGCGCAGCGAGCGCGCGATGCGCGAAGCTGCGTCGATCTGCAACCGGCACGAGGATTACATGTGGGACATTCGCGTGGAGACGCCGTGACGCGACCCCGAATCGTCTCGCGATGCGTCGTCGCTGTATCGCGGCGTGTGCGAAGTGTAATGGATTGTAACAACTTAAGTGCGTGATATTGCTTAGGTTCCGCGGCCTGCCTACAGTCCCCCCAAGCTTCTGATGGCGCCTCCGCGCCGGGGATTGATCATGGCCCTGCAGACCGCTGCAGCGCGTACGCTCGACCTGACGGAGACGGGCATCCTGCCGGACACGCTCGTCCGTGCCGGTATTCGTCGCCTGCTCAAGGCGCGCCTTCGCGAGGTCCATGCCGACGACATCGAGATGTCGGCGGCGGCCCTGTCCGGCTTCGTCGAGATGATGGACGAGTCGCCCGTCGCGCTGTTGCCCGAGCGTGCGAACGAGCAGCACTACGAGGTGCCCGCGGACTTCTTCGGCGAGGCTCTGGGACCGCACCGCAAGTACAGCTGCTGCTTCTGGCGGCCGAATGCGACCGGCCTCGAGGACGCGGAGCAGGCGGCGCTCGAGATCACCTGCCAGCGCGCGGGTATCGAGGACGGCATGAAAGTGCTCGATCTCGGCTGCGGCTGGGGCTCCGTCAGTCTCTGGATCGCGAACCGCTACCCGCGCTGCCGGGTTGTGGCCGTCTCCAATTCGCGGTCGCAGCGGGACTACATCGAGGGCGAAGCGGAGAGCCGTGGCCTGTCGAACCTCGAGGTCCGGGTCTGCGACATGAACGACTTCGACGCCGGCGAGCGTTTCGACCGCGTCGTCTCGGTCGAGATGTTCGAGCACATGCGCAACTACCGGCTGCTGTACTCGCGCGTCGCCGACTGGCTGGAGCCGGGCGGCCGCTTTTTCATGCACATCTTCTGCCACCGCACGACGCCCTACGAGTTCGTGGACAAGGGTCCGCAGGACTGGATGAGCCGGCACTTCTTCTCGGGCGGCATCATGCCGAGCAACGACCTGCCGCTGTATTTCCAGGATGACCTGAAGATCGTCGAGCGCTGGCGCTGGAACGGCACGCACTACGCGCGCACGGCGAATGCCTGGCTCGCACGCATGGACGAGCGCCGCCACCTGATCATGCCGGTGTTCCGTGACACCTACGGGACCGCCCAGGCGCACACCTGGTTCGTGCGCTGGCGGATTTTCTTCATGGCCTGTGCCGAGCTGTTCGACTTCAACGGCGGCGATGAATGGTACGTCGGCCACTATCTCTTCGAGCGGCGCTGAGGGCGCCCCGGTCGCTATGGCTATTTTCGTCAATTTCGTGGCTTTCCAGATCGGCTGGTTCGCGGCCGTTCTCTCGGCGGCGGCCGGCCAGCCCTGGGTCGGCATGCTGATCATGGCCGGCATCATTGCCCTGCACCTGTTCCGGGCGCAGCGGCCGGCTTCCGAAGCCCTGCTCGTCGGCGCGTGCGGGGTCCTAGGCGGTGCCTGGGACAGCCTGCTCGTCGCGTTCGGCTGGGTCAGCTACCCGTCGGGCATGTTGCTCCCGTTCGCGGCGCCCTACTGGATCGTCGGCATGTGGATGCTGTTCGCGACCACGCTGAACGTGTCGCTCGGCTGGCTCAGGGGCCGCGACGGGCTCGCTATCGCCTTCGGCGCCGCGGGCGGCCCGCTGGCCTATTTCACCGGCGAGAAGCTGGGCGGCATCATCCTGGTGCAGCCGACAGCGGCGCTCGTGGCGCTCGGCCTGGGATGGGCCGTCATGATGCCGCTGCTGCTGCGCCTCGCGGACCGCTGCGGACGCGCGGGCGAGCGCGCCGGCACGCCGCAGGGCTGGATCCTCGACTGATGGATTTCCTCCCGGACAGCTACTCGCTCGCACTCGCCGTGATCGCGGTCATGGCAGTCTGCGCGTGGCTCGCGAGCCTCGTGACCGACGACGTGAGTTTCGTCGACTCGCTGTGGTCCCTGTTTTTCCTGGCCGCCTCGCTGGTGTTCGCGCTCGCGGCCGCACCGCTGGCGCCGGCGGCCGTCCTGCTGCTGTCGCTGGTCGTCGCCTGGTCGCTGCGGCTGAGCCTGCACATTACGGTGCGCAACTGGGGCGAGCCGGAAGACAGCCGCTACCAGCAGATCCGCGAGAACAACCAGCCGGGCTTTCGCTTCAAAAGCCTCTACATCGTCTTCGGCCTGCAGGGCCTGCTCGCCTGGATCATCTGCGTGCCGCTGCTGTTCGGTATCCGCGGCGCCGGCAGCGTGGGCGGCCTGGAGCTCGTCGCGGCAGGGCTGTGGCTGGTCGGCTTCGTCTTCGAGGCCGGCGGCGACTGGCAGCTGATGCGCTTCCAGCAGCGCGACACCGACAAGGCGGTGCTCGACACGGGTCTGTGGCGCTACACCCGTCATCCGAATTACTTCGGCGAGGCCTGCATGTGGTGGGCCTACTGGCTGTTCGCGGTCGCCGCAGGCGCATGGTGGACCGTGTATGCGCCGCTGCTGATGACCTTCCTGCTGCTGAAGGTCTCCGGCGTAGCCATGCTCGAAAAGACCATCGGCGAGCGGCGACCGGAGTACGCCGCTTATATCGAGCGGACCAGCGCTTTCATCCCGATGCCGCCCAAGACCGCGGCTGACAACGGAGCCTGATCATGACCACCGCCATCGCCCGATCGATGCTGTGCCTGCTGCTCGCCTTCGCCGCGACGACCACGTCCGCGAAGGAGTGGCAGTTCCGTGTCCTGCTCGACGGCTCCGAGATCGGTTCGCACCGTTTCGAGCTCGAGAACCAGGGCCCCCGCAAGCTCCTGAAGAGCCAGGCGAAGTTCGACGTGAAGTTCCTGTTCTTCACCGCGTTCCGCTACCGTCACGAAAACACCGAGGCCTGGTCGGACGACTGCCTGGTCGAGATCGACGCGCGCACGGTGCGCAACGGCGACACGTTGACCGTCGAGGGTGAAAAGGAAGGCGACAAGTTCATCGTCGAGCGTCCCGGCGAGACGGTAGAGCTGCCGTCCTGCATCATGACCTTCGCCTACTGGAACCCGGACTTCCTCGAGCAAAACCGGCTGCTGAACCCGCAGACCGGTGAATTCCTCGACGTCAGCGTCGAGGAGCTGGGTTCCGACACGCTCACCGTCCGCGGCCAAACGCGCGAATCCCGGCGCTACCGCGTCACCGCGAAGGACATGGACCTCGAGGTCTGGTATTCGCAGGACAACGAGTGGCTGGCGCTGCAGTCGACCGTCAAGGGCGGCCGCGTTCTGCGCTACGAGCTCACCTGATGCGCGCCCTGGCGTCGCGACTCAAATCCTCGAAAACGGTGGCGGTCCTGTGCCTGCTGCTGGCCGGCTGCGGATCCAACATGCCTGAACTCGAACCCGTAGAGTACGTCGACCTGCCCAAGTTCATGGGTCGCTGGTACGTCATCGCCAACATCCCCACCTTCCTCGAAAAGGGCGCCCACAACGCAGTGGAGATCTACGAGCGCAATGACGACGGTACGATCGCGACCACGTTCCAGTTCCGCGACGGCAGCTTCGACGGGGATCTCGAGACCTTCACGCCGAAAGGCTTCGTGCGCGATGACCCGTCGAATGCCATCTGGGGCATGCGCTTCATCTGGCCGATCAAGGCGGACTACCGGATCATCTACCTGGACGACGACTACTCGATCACGATCATCGGCCGCAACAAGCGCGACTACGTGTGGCTGATGGCGCGCGAGCCGGAAATCAGCGAGGCGAAGTACCGGGAACTGGTCGATTTCATCGGCAGCGTCGGCTACGACGTCAGCGAGCTCAAGAAGGTGCCGCAGCAGTGGTGACGGGCCCCGAGCTGGCGGTGACGCCGTGAAGGTCGCCATCGTCGGCAGCGGCATCGCCGGCAACGTCGCCGCCTACCTCCTGCGTGACGAGCACGAGATCACGGTCTTCGAGGCGGCGCACTACGTTGGCGGCCACACCAACACGGTCGACGTCGCCAGTTCTGCCGGGCCGCTTCCGGTCGATACCGGGTTCATCGTGTTCAACGATCGCACCTATCCGCAGTTCAATCGACTGCTCGAGACGCTCGGCCAGCCCTGGGTGCCGACCGTCATGAGTTTCAGCGTTCGCTGCGAGGCATCCGGACTCGAGTACAACGGGGCCGGGCTCAACGCGCTTTTCGCGCAGCGCCGCAACCTGTTCAGACCGCGATTCTGGCGCATGCTGCGCGACATCATGCGCTTCAACCGCGAGGCGCCGGCGCTGCTCGCGGCGGGCGAGCAGGGAGTCACGCTCGGCGCGTGGCTGGACGAGAACGCCTACGGGCGCGAATTCGAAACGCACTACCTGGTGCCGATGGCGGCCGCCATCTGGTCGGCGGAACCGGGCTCGGTGCGCGACATGCCGGCCTATTTCCTCGTGCGTTTCTTTCTGCACCACGGCCTGCTGCAGCTTTCCGACCGGCCGACCTGGCGCGTCGTGCGCGGAGGGTCGCGGGAGTACGTGAAGCTGCTGACGGCCGGACACCGCGAGCGCATTCGTCTCGACTGCCCCGTGCATCGCGTCACGCGCGACGGTGACGGGGTGACGATCCGGTCGGCCGCGGGCCGCGAGCGCTTCGACGCCGTGTTCATGGCCTGCCACAGCGACCAGGCGCTCGCCCTGCTCGGTGACGCCGGGCCCGAGGAGCGCGAGGTGCTCGGTGCGATCCCGTACCAGCAGAACGAGGCCGTGCTGCACACCGACGTGAGCCTGATGCCGCGCCGGCGGCGCGCATGGGCGGCCTGGAACTACCACCTGCCGGCGCAGCCGTCCGCCACGGCGACGCTCACTTACAACATGAACATACTCCAGCACCTGCCCGTGCCGGAACAGTACCTGGTGACGCTGAACAGCAGCGAACAGGTCCGCGAGGACGCGATCTTGCGCCGTATCCGTTACGATCACCCGGTGTTCTCGCGCGAATCGGTGGCGGCGCAGGCGCGGCAGTCCGAGCTGAACACGAACAGGACGTTTTTCTGCGGCGCCTACTGGCGCAACGGGTTTCACGAGGACGGCGTCGTCAGCGCGATCGACGCGGTCCGCCATTTCGGGGAGGCGATGGCCGGTGGACAGCTGCATCTTCGAAGGGCGGGTTAGGCACGGCCGGCGATCGCCGGCCCGTCACAGCTTCAGTTACCGCCTGTACATGATGTACCTCGACCTCGACGAGCTGCCAGGGCTTTTCGCCCCGTACTGGCTGTGGTCCGCGACCCGCCCCGCGCCGGCCCGCTTCCGGCGCGAGGACCATGCCGGCGACCCCGACGTGCCCCTGGCGGAAGCAGTGCGAACGCTGGTCGAGAGCCGCACGGGCCGGCGGCCGCGCGGCCCGGTCCGCCTGCTGACTCACCTGCGCTACTTCGGCTACTGCTTCAACCCGGCCAGCTTCTATTACTGCTTCGACGAGGCCGGCGAGCGCGTGGAGGCAGTCGTGGTAGAAGTCACCAATACTCCGTGGGGCGAGCGTCACTGCTACGTACTGCCGGCCAGCGAGAGCGAAGCCGCGGACGACGGCCAGCTGCGCTTTCGCCCCGGCAAGGCAATGCACGTTTCCCCGTTCATGGAGATGGACATCGACTACGACTGGAGCTTCTCGACGCCCGGCCGGCAGCTCAGGGTCTACATGGCCAACGACCGCGACGGGAAGCGAATCTTCGACGCCGGGCTTCTGCTCGAGCGGCGCGAGATTTCTTCGGCATCGCTGGCCCGCGTACTCCTGCGCTACCCGCTGATGACGCTGCAGGTGATCACGGGCATCCACTGGCAGGCTTTTCGCCTCTGGCTGAAGCGCGTGCCTTTCCACGTCCATCCGGCAAAACGCATCAAGACGGTATCCCAACGATGAACGATCTCTCGCTGACCTCTCCGCGCTTCCTCGCAGGCACTCCGAAACCGAGCGGCCTCGACCGGCTGGCCCGCCGCCAGGTCCTGACGCGACTGGCAGGGATCGCCGATGGCCGGCTCACCGTGCGCGAGGGCGACCGGCAGAGCGTGTACGGGTCCGGCGAGGGCCCGCAGGCCGAGATCACCGTGCGCGATCCGCGCTTCTACAGCGACGTCGCCTTCGCGGGCTCGATCGGCGCCGGCGAGGCCTGGATCCGCGGCTACTGGGATTCGCCGCGCCTGACCGAGGTCGTGCGTCTGCTGCTGCGCAATCGCCACGTGCTGGAAAACCTCGAAACCGGGCTCGCGCGCCTGACGAAACCGCTGCAGAAGGCGTTTCACTGGCTGAACGAGAACAGCCGCAAGGGCAGCCGCCGCAACATCGCGGCGCACTACGACATCGGCAACGACTTCTTCGCGCTCTGGCTGGATGAAAACATGATGTACTCGTCGGCCGTGTTTGAGCGTCCGGACATGAGTCTCGATCAGGCATCGACTGCGAAGCTGGAGCGGATCTGCCGCAAGCTCGACCTGGCTCCCGGCGAGCGGGTGCTCGAGATCGGCACCGGCTGGGGCGGCTTCGCGATCCACGCGGCGAAGCACTACGGCTGTCACGTAACGACGACGACGATCTCGCGCGAGCAGTACGAACTGGCCCGGCAGCGGGTCGCGGCTGCGGGCCTCGAAGACCGCATCACGCTGCTGCTCGAGGACTACCGCGATCTCGAGCATCACGTCGAGGAGCCGTTCGACAAGCTCGTCTCGATCGAGATGATCGAGGCAGTCGGCCACCGTTTTCTCGGACAATACTTCGATACCTGCAGCCGCCTCCTGAAGCGCGACGGCCTGATGTGCCTGCAGTCCATCACGATCGCCGACCAGCGTTACGCCGGTGCGCTGAAATCCGTCGACTTCATCCAGCGCTACATCTTCCCGGGCGGCTTCCTGCCGTCCCTGACCGCGCTGACCGGCGCGCTCACGGCCCACAGCGACATGCGCGTCGTGCACAGCGAGGACATCGGGCCGCACTACGCGACCACGCTGGCTCGCTGGCGCGAGCGCTTCCTGGCGAAGCTCGACGAGGTGCGCGAACTGGGCTACACCGACGACTTCCAGCGGCTCTGGACCTACTACCTCGGCTACTGCGAAGGCGCCTTCATCGAGCGCGCCATCGGCAATGTCCAGCTCTTGATCGCCAAGCCCTTCAACCGCAGGGAGCCGTACCCGGCCTGAAGCCCCGGCTCTTCGGGTTGTCGACTGGTTCATTGTTTTGGACCGCCTGGCTGAGTAATCTCGGGGCATTACGTCAAGCCACGGGGTAGCCGGTGCCGCGACGGCGGCACTTCGAGCCATGTCATTGCGCCCGCCGATCGTTCTCGCCGTCTCGCTGCTCGCCGCCGCGCTGCCCGCGCATGGCGACGACGATGCCGATTTCCGCAGCGGCCTCGCCGCGTTCAACGACGGCGACTACGCCCGCGCGCTCGAAACCTGGCTGCCGCTCGCCGAGTCCGGGGACCTGAGCGCGATGTACAACGTCGCACTGATCTACGACGAGGGACTCGGGGTCGAGCCGGACAAGGAACTCGCTCTCCACTGGTACCGGCAACCCGCCATCGAGGGCGACATCTCGGCGCAGTTCACGATGGCGACGATCTACGACTTCGGCGACGGCGTCGAGGAAGACAACGAACGGGCACTCAAGTGGTACGAGGAAGCCGCCAGCCAGGCGGACGAGCAGGCGCAGTTCAACCTGGGCGTGATGTACTCGAACGGCGAGGGCACGGCGATCGATGCCGAGCGGGCGCTGCACTGGTACCGGCTGAGCGCGGATCAGGGCTACGTCCCGGCGCAGTTCAATCTCGGTTACCTGTACGACGTCGGCGAGATTGTGCCCGAGGACAACGACGCGGCCCTCGGCTGGTATCACAAGGCCGCCCGGGCCGGCGACGCCGACGCGATGTTCGCCATTGCGCTCATGCACGACACCGGTGACGGCGTGCCGGTCGACGACGGGCGCGCGGTCGAGTGGTACACGGAGGCGGGCGAGCGCGGTCACGAGCGCGCCCAGTTCAACGTCGCGATCATGTACGACCTCGGCGAGGGCACGCCCGAGGACAACGCCGCCGCGCTTCGCTGGTACGAAGCCGCCGCGGCCCAGGGCCACGAAGCCGCGCAGGTCAATCTTGCCGTAATGCTCGAGAACGGCGAGGGCACCGACGTCGATCTCGGCGCGGCACTCGGCTGGTACCTGCGGGCAGCCGAGCAGGGTTCCGCGCATGCGCAGTACGCGATCGGCCTCATGTACGACGAGGGCAAGGGCGTCAGCGAGGACAACGAGCTGGCCGTTTCGTGGTACCGGCGGGCCGCCGAGCAGGGCGATGCCGATGCCCAGAACAACCTGGGCGCCATGTACGACGCCGGCGAAGGCGTGGCGGAAGACAACGCGCTCGCCCTGCACTGGTACCGGCTGGCCGCGGAGCAGGGCAACCCGGTCGCGCAGAACAACCTCGGCGCGCTGTATTTCGCCGGCGAGGGCGCCGACGAGGACCCGGTCGAGGCCTACAAGTGGTTCTACATCGCCGAGCGCCTCGGCAACGAGTCCGGCAAGCACAATCGCGTCGCGTCGGCGCGTGTCATGGACCTCGACGACATTATCGCCGCACGCCGGGAAGCGCGCGCCTGGCTGGCCCGCTTCCGTGGAGTCGCGGCCGACTGACGCCGGCCGCTTCTGCTAGCATGGCGGCCTCGTCCGCCCGGAGCAGCACGCGATGGCCGTCCGCACCCGATCGATCGACTTCGCCGACGGAGACACCGCGCTCCGCGGCACGCTGGCCTGGGACGATGCACGCGCCGGGCGCCGCCCAGGCATCCTGGTTGCGCACGCTTGGCGCGGACGCAGCGGGTTCGAGGACGACAAGGCCAGGATGCTGGCGGAGCTGGGCTACGCGGGCTTCGCGCTCGACCTGTACGGGAAGGGCGTGCTCGGCGAATCGGCGACGCAGAACGCGAAGCTGATGCAGCCGTTCCTGGACGACCGGGCCATGCTGGCCCGCCGCCTGCACGTCGCGCTCGACACGCTGCGCGCCGAGCAGGTCGTCGATCCCGCGCAGATCGGCGCCATCGGCTTCTGCTTCGGCGGCCTGTGCGTCCTCGACCTTGCGCGCAGCGGCGCGGACGTGGCCGGCGTCGTCAGCTTCCACGGCCTGCTGGGCGCACCGCCGGAGCCGCAGGACGGCCCGATCGGCGCACGCATCCTGGTCCTGCACGGCTGGGACGACCCGATGGCGACGCCGGATGCGGTCGTGGCGCTCGGCCGCGAACTCGGCGCGCGCGGCGCCGACTGGCAGTTGCACGCCTACGGCAACACGCTGCACGCGTTCACGAACCCGGCGGCCGACGACATCGCGTCCGGGCTGCGCTACGACCCGCTCGCGGAGCGCCGCGCGCTGCGCAGCATGCGAGATTTCTTCTCAGATATATTCAGTAAAAACAACAATTAGAAAGAACTATATGATCTGAATTATTGGTCGGCCCGGGCGCCGGCACTGTGTTATGGTTCCCGGCTGCCGAAATCCGCGAGGACCGTTGTGAACCGACCGATTGCACTTTCAGCCTGCCTGGGCTTCTGCCTGCTCGCCGCCTGCGGCGGCGGGCGCGAGACCGATGCCCCCGCCGACAACGCCGACAACCCGGCCGTCCGCGCGGCGGACATGATCACCGCCGACTACATGCGCCAGCACATCGTCGAGCTGTCAGACGACCGCTACGAGGGCCGCGGCCCTGGCAGCGCCGGCGACCGTCTCGCGCGCGAGTACCTGGTCCGCCAGATGGAGACGCTGGGACTCGAACCCGGCGCGGCCGACGGCGGCTGGCAGCAGCGCTTCGAACTGGTCGGCGTCACGACCGACCAGCCCCCGTCCTGGACCTTCAGCGCGGCCGACGACACGCTGACGCTCAGGCAGTGGGACGAGTTCATCGTCTCGAGCGGGGTGCAGCAGGAACGCGCCGCCGTGGAGGACGCCGAGATCGTGTTCGTCGGCTACGGCATCGAAGCGCCGGAGTACGACTGGAACGACTACAAGGGCATGGATCTCGAGGGCAAGGTCCTGCTGATGCTGAACAACGACCCCGCCTGGGACCCGGAGCTGTTCGCCGGCGAGACCCGCCTCTATTACGGCCGCTGGGGTTACAAGTACGAGAGCGCGGCGCGGCAGGGCGCGGCCGGCGCCATCATCATCCACACGACTCCGTCGGCCGGCTACCCGTTCCAGGTCGTGCAGACCTCTTGGACCGGCGAGCAGTTCGAGCTGCCGGCCGGCGACGAGCCGCGCCTCCAGGTCGAGGGCTGGGTCACCGAGGACGCGGCCCGCCGCCTCGTCGAACTCGGCGGGCAGGATCTCGACGCGCTGCGCGAAGCCGCCGACAACCGGGACTTCGAGCCGGTGCCGCTGGGCGTGACCACGTCGGTCGCAATGGACGTGTCGATGAACCGGGTCGAGACCGCGAACGTGCTGGGGCTGATGCGCGGCAGCGATCCCGGGCTCGCGGACGAGGCGGTCGTCTACACGGCGCATCACGACCACCTCGGCATCGGCACGCCGAACGAGGCCGGCGACGCGATCTACAACGGCGCGATGGACAACGCGTCCGGAGTGGCGCAGGTGCTGGCCATCGTCCGCGCGCTCAAGGCGCTGCCCGAGCCGCCGCGCCGTTCGATCCTGGTCGCCTTCGTCGGCGCCGAGGAGCAGGGCCTGCTCGGCTCGATGTACTACGCCAACAACCCGACCTTCCCGCCGGGCAAGATCGCGGCAAATATCAACTACGACGGCGGCAACATCTGGGGCCACACGCACGACGTCACGTTCATCGGCCTCGGCAAGTCCACGATCGACGAGATCGTCACCTCGATCGCCGCCTCGCAGGGGCGCTCGGTCAAGCCCGACCAGTTCGCCGATCGCGGCTACTTCTACCGTTCCGATCAGTTCAGCTTCGCGAAGATCGGCGTGCCGGCCCTGTACCTCGATACCGGGACCGAGTTCGTGGACCGGCCGGCCGACTGGGGTCGCGAGCAGGTCAATCACTACACCGACGTGCACTATCACCAGCCGAGCGACGAGTACGACGACAGCTGGAATTTCGACGGCATGATCGAGGACGCAAGGCTCGGCTACTGGACCGGTCTGTCCATCGCGATCTCGGACGAGATGCCGCAGTGGAACCCGGGCGACGAGTTCGAGGCAGCGCGCCTCGAGGCGCTGGAAGCCGTCAGCGACTAGCCGACTTTTGCACAAGCCATGGATGGCTTGTTCAACCGGCCCGCCAGGGCCGCAGGGCGTCAGGCGCTCGGCGGCACGTTCGCATTCAGCCGGAAGAGGTTGGTCGGGTCGTAGCGGTCCTTGACCTGCTGCAGCCGCGCGAAATTGCCCTGGTAGTTCCGGTTGATCGCCTGCTGGCCCTCGTCCGCGGTCTCGTTGGTGTAATAGCCCTGCGTGTACGGCTCCAGCGTCTTCCAGTAGGCGCGCGTGTAGGCCATGTGCTTGCTGCCGTCGGCGCCGGCCGGCCAGTCGGAGGTCGTGAACATCGTGTGCGTGGCGTAGCGGTGCGGGAAGGCCGTCGCGTCGGCCGGGACGCGGGCGATGGCGCCGCCGGCGACCTGGAAGAACAGCATGGTCATGCGCGCAGGGTCAGGCTCGAAGCCGTCGACGATCGCGTCGACAACTGCGCGGTCCGGGTCCTGCACGAAGCCTGATTTCAGGTAGGTGCCGGAGCCGCGCGGGTCGCTGTAGTCGAACGCGCGCTGCAGCGCGACGTAATCGACGGCGCGGATCGTGCTCTGCAGCGGGGCTCCCAGTCGCTCGACCGGCGCAAGATCCTTTTCCGCCTCCGCGGCGCTGCCGGAATGGCAGACGTGCAGCATGACGATGCCGGGCGCGTCGCCGGGCGGCTTCATCATGATCAGGTCGGTATACAGATTGTCCGGCGACGACGCGCCGAACTCGAGGTAGAAGTCCAGCACCTCGCGCGCGCGCGCCAGCGGGTAGATGTACTCGCCCCCGGTGACGGTGCGCTGCATCGGGTGCAGCTCGAACTCGAAGCTCGTGACGATGCCGAAATTGCCGCCGCCGCCGCGCACGCCCCAGTACAGGTCGGGATTCTCGTCGGCGGACGCGTGCCGCAGCTGGCCGTCCGCCGTCACGATGTCGACGGCGCGCACGTTGTCGAGCGCGAGGCCGAAGCGCCGTGCCAGCCTGCCGAAACCACCGCCCAGCGTCAGGCCGCCGATGCCGGTGTGCGAGACGGTACCGGCAGTCGTGACCAGCCCGTGCGCCATCGCCTCGTGATCCAGTTCGCCGAGCAGGCTGCCGCCGGCGGCCCAGGCCCTGCGCGCCTGCGGGTCGACGCGCACGTGGCGCAGGCGCGACAGGTCGATCTGCAGCCCGCCGTTGCACGACGACTTGCCGGACCAGCTGTGGCCGCCGCACTTTACCGCAGTCAGCAGCGAGTGCTCGCGGGCGAAATCGACCGCCGTACGAACGTCGGCGACGCCCGTGGGCTGCACGATCAGGGCAGGGTACTTGTCGATCGATGCATTCAGCACCTGCCGCGCCTCGTCGTAGCCGGCGCTGCCGGGCAGGATCAGGTAGCCGCGCAGCGCGTCGGCAAGCTCGCTGACGCTGGCCCGGTCCAGCACGATGTCCCGGCGGTCGCCGGTAACCGCCCGGACGTCATCATCGACCCCGGTCAGCGTCTGCAGCGCCGCGAACGACAGCCGCGGGGCGGCGAGGGCGGCGGCCAGTGCGGCCGAGTGGGTGAAAAAACGCCGGCGATCGAGGTTCATGCAATCCCCCCGCTGCGGCGTCGGGCGCCGCTTGTTGTTGTCAGCCGTGACTTTACGCCTCGCCCGGCTACGGGCCAAGCGCTCAGCCGATGCCGGCCTCGCGGCGCGCCTGCCGCTCGCGACGCTCACGCGCCAGCCGGTACAGCACGAGGCCGAACGCGAGCAGGCCGCCGGTCACGAGCCACGCGTCCAGCTCCGACTGGAACATGATCCACAGGCACAGCAGCAGCGCCACGAACGGAATGGCATAACCGCCGCGCAGCCGGAATGCAGCGGCACGCGTCGCAGGGTCGGCATGGCGGCGCACGGCCGGTAGCGACAGGATGCACAGCACGTAGGCAATGAGGCGGGTCAGCGAGCTCGCGGCGGCGAGCCAGATGAACGAGCCGGACAGTGCGAACACGGTGCCGAGCACGCCGAGAAACAGGATGGAATTGGCCGGCGTCGCGTAGCGCTCGTGCACCTCGCCGAACCAGCGCGGCAGCATGCGCTGCTCGGACAGCGCGAAGGTCAGCCGTGGCACCGCGAGCATGATGCTCGCGAGATTGCCCCCGATCGAGAACACCGCGGCCAGCGTGATGACCAGTGCGCCCGCGGTCCCGGCCAGCACGCGGCCGACGTCGATCAGCGTCTGGCTGCCGTCGGCCTCCGGCAGCACCGAGATGTAGACCAGCACGATCAGGAAGTAGAGGACCGCGATCAGTATCACGGTCGAGACCAGCGCCCGTGGCAGCGCCTGCTGCGGGTTTTTCGCTTCGCCGGAGACGATCGTCGTCGACTCGAAGCCGACGTAGGCGTAGATCAGCAGCAGCGTGGTCCCGCCGAGGTCGTCGATGGCAGGGAACGACCCCGGCAGCAGCGTGTCGGCGCTGACGTACTGAAGGCCGAGCAGGATCAGCAGCACGATCGGCGCGAGCTTCATGAAGGTCAGCACCGCCAGCGTGCGCACGCCGCCGCGCACGCCGACGTAGTTGGCCCAGGTCAGGCCGGCGCCGACGCCGCAGACCAGCACGGCGCGGCCCGGTGTCGTCGCGAACCAGGGCACCACGGCGCCGAGGTAGGTCGCCATCGCGGCCGTGTTGGCCGCGAACGCGGTCACGCGTGACAGGAACAGGATCCAGCCGGTGCTGAAGCCGACCAGCGGGCCGAAGGCCTGCGTCGTGTACAGGACCGGCCCGCCGGTGTCGCGGAAATAGCTGGACAGCTCGGCGAAGGTCAGCACGACGGTGATCACGAGCGCGCCGATCACGAGGAACAGCCACGGGCTGAAGGCCCCGGCACGCTCGGCAATGGCGGCGGGCAGCGCGAAGATCCCCGCGCCGATGACGCCGTTCAGCGCGAGGATCGCGATGCCGAGGAAGCCGATGCCGCGCAGCAGTTCGCGTTCGCGGCGCGGGCCGGTCTCCGTCATGTCCGCTGTCCCGCGCTATACGTCGTTGCCGCGTGCCGCAAAGTAGAGGCCGGTGACCAGCATCAGCAGCTGGAACTCGAAGCCGCCGTTCATGACGGAAAAGCCGTTCTTCCAGTGCACGAGCGCAATCGCGCCGATCATGATGACGATGACGATCAGGCCGGCGATGCGCGTCAGGATCGCCTGGCCGAAGGCGCCGACGATCAGGAAGACGCCGGCAACGATCTCGACGACAGTGACCGCCCAGGCGACGGCGAGCGGCATGCCGAAGTTCTGGGCGAACTCGCCGACAGGGAACTTGCCGAGCCCGTGATACAGGAACGTCGCCGCCAGCGACAGGCGAAGTCCCCAGTGTACGTGCGGTGCCAGCCCGGAGAGAAAGCTCATTGCAGCCCCCTGATGTTGATTGTTGTTGGACGTTTGCGGCCATTATTCCACATTTTTCGGCCACAACCCGACCCCGTCCGGGTCGCTCATGGACTTTCTGCCCGCAACGGTGATAATGCGGCGCAGCCACGCCCGGAGCAGGACATGCGGTTGCAGATTTCGCTGATCGTCACGGCAGTCCTGTGCGCCGCGTGTGGCCGCAACGCACAGGAATTTCCTATGGCCGAGAAGATACCGCAAAAGATAGAACAGCACGGCGACGTCCGCGTCGACGAATACTACTGGATGAACGACCGCGACGACCCGCGCGTCGTCGACTGGCTGGAACGCCAGAACGCCCACGCGGATGCCGTCATGGCGCCGATGCAGGGGCTGAAGGAGTCTCTGATCGCCGAGATGAAGGCACGCATCCCGGACGAGGACAGCTCGGCGCCGTACCGGGACGGCGACTACTGGTATTACTACCGCTACGAGAAGGGCGCCGAATACCCGGTGTACTGCCGCCGGCACGAGACGCTCGACGCCGACGAGCAGGTGCTGCTCGACGTCAACGCGATCGCCGGCGACCACGAGTACTTCGCCGTGCGCAATTTCGCCGTCAGCCCCGATCACAGGCTCGCGGCCTACGGCGTGGACACGCAGGGGCGCCGCTTCTACACGATCTATTTCCTCGACCTGGCCACGGGTGAGCTGCTGGACGACCGCATCGAGGACGTCAGCTCGAATTTCGAGTGGGCCAATGACAGCCGCACGCTGCTGTACTCGAAGCAGGATCCGGACACGCTGCGGCTGCACCGCGTATACCGGCACGAGCTCGGGAAGGGCGAGGATGTGCTGGTCTACGAGGAAACCGACGACACCAACTGGCTCTGGGTGGAGAAGTCGCTGTCGTCGAAGATGCTGTTCCTGGTCAGCGCGGCGACGCTGTCCACCGAGGTCCGCTACCTGCCGGCCGACGCGCCCGCGACCCCGCCGCGCCTGTTCCTGCCGCGCGAGCCCGAGCACGAGTACTTCGTGACCGACGGCGGCGACCGCTTCTACGTCATGTCGAACGACGACGCGCCGAATTTTCGTGTGTTCGAGGTGCCGCTCGACGACACGTCCCGGCAGAACTGGCGCGAGATCGTGCCGCATCGCCCGGACGTGCTGATCGAGGGCCTGGACGTCTTCCGGCGCTGGCTGGTCCTGTCGACGATGGAGCGGGGCGTCGTGCAGGTCGAGGTTCTGCCGCGCGGGGCGGGCGCCCCCTACCGGATCGAGTTCGCGGAGGACGTCTACACGGCGTACTCGGACGACAACCTGACCTACGACACGGACCTGTTTCGCTATACCTACGAGTCGCTGACGACGCCGGAGTCCACCTACGACTTCGACATGCGGATCCGCGAGCACCGGCTGATCAAGGAAGACGAGGTTCACGGCGGCTTCGATCGCGCCGACTACGAGTCGCGCGCGCTCGCCGTGCCGGCGCGCGACGGCGCGCTGATCCCCGTGTCGATGGTCTGGCGCAAGGACCGGCGCCGCGAGGGCGGCCAGCCGCTGTTGCAGTACGGCTACGGCTCCTACGGCGTCACGATCGATCCCGGCTTCGATTCCGACCGGCTGAGTCTGCTCGACCGCGGCTTCATTTTCGCGATCGCGCACGTGCGCGGCAGTTCCAAGCTCGGCCGCGAGTGGTACTACGCGGGACGGCAGCTCGAGAAGCGCAACACGTTCAACGACTTCATCGACGTCTCGCGCTACCTCGTCGACGAGGGCTACACGACGCCGGACCAGCTCTACGCGCGCGGCGGCAGCGCGGGCGGACTGCTGATGGGCGCGGTCATCAACATGGCGCCTGGGCTCTACCACGGCGTCTCGGCCGCGGTGCCGTTCGTCGACGTCGTGACGACGATGCTCGACGAGAGCATCCCGCTGACCTCGGGCGAGTGGGACGAGTGGGGCGACCCGCGCAAGCCCGAGTACTACGAGTACATGCTGTCCTATTCGCCCTACGACAACGTGCAGCGGCAGGACTACCCGCACCTGCTGGTCACCACCGGCCTGCACGATTCGCAGGTGCAGTACTGGGAGCCCGCGAAGTGGGTCGCGAGGCTCGCGGAGCACAAGACCGACGACAACCTGCTGCTGCTGAAGACCGACATGCAGGCCGGCCACAGCGGCAAGACCGGTCGCTACCAGAGCCTCGAGGATACGGCGCTGTACTACAGCTTCTTCCTGTGGCTCGCCGGCATTCGCGAATGACGAGACGGGGTAAACGAACATGAGACAAGCAACGATCTGGCTGCTGCTGGCGGCGGCGCCGCTCGCGGCGGCGGAACTCGACGAAATCAGCAACTACCGCGAGTACTCGGCGCACTTCGCCAGCTCCGGGCAACCGACCGCGGAACAGTTCGAGGCGATCCGCGCGGCGGGCTTCGAGCGCGTCGTCTACATCGCCTGGACCGACCATCGGAACTCGCTCGAGCACGAGGACCGGCTGGTCAAGGGGCTCGGCATGCAGTACCTGCACATCCCGGTCGACTGGGAAGCGCCGACACCGGCCGACTTCTACCTGTTCGCCGGCGCGATGCAGCAGGCGCCCGCGGCGAAGACGCTGTTGCACTGCCAGGTCAACTTCCGGGCCTCGGCCTTCAGCTTCCTGTACCGCGTGCTGCACGAGGACGTGCCGGTCGCGGAGGCGAAGCGCGATATGAACAGCGTCTGGACGCCGGACGAGACCTGGCGCGACCTGATCTTCACGGTGCTCGAGGAAAACGGCGTCTCGCCGGACTGCGACGGCTGCGACTGGACGCCGATGGCGCACTAGCCGGTCGGGGTCCGACCGTTCCGGCCGAAATTGAAGGCCCGCGACGCCTGTGTTCCAATCCGCTGCGGATTTTTCCTGCACGGGACGGGGGCAGAACGATGAGAATAACCATGCTCGCGGCGATGGCCGTACTGCTGTTCGCGGCCGCGGGCGCCGGGGCCCAGCAGGCCGACCTGGTGCTGCGCAACGGGGTCGTCTGGACGGTCGACGCGGAGCAGCCGCGGGGCGAGGCGGTCGCAAGCCTCGGTGACCGGATCCTGTTCGTCGGCAGCGACGCCGACGTGGAGCGGCTGATCGGGCCCGGCACGCGGGTCATCGACCTAGACGGCCGGCTCGTCGTTCCGGGCTTCAACGACAACCACGTACACTTCGAGAGCACCGGCCGACTGCTGTACGGCCTGAACCTGCTCGACGTCTCCGACGAGCGCAACTTCGTCGCGCGCATCCGCGACGTGCACGAGCGCTACGCGCCCGGCACCTGGATCACCGGCGGCGACTGGTCGGCCTACGAGACCTGGGCCGCGGGCGACGTCGGCGAGGCGGGCCGCGAGGTCAATCCGGACGATCTCTACGGCAACCTGTTCCTGCCGGACAAGGGCATGATCGACGGCTTCACCGGCGAGCGGCCGGTGCTGGTCCGGCGCTTCGACCGCAAGGTCTACCTGGCCAACAGCGCGGCGCTCGAACTTGCAGGCATCCGCAAGGGCCTGCCCGACCCGGAAGGCATCGCGGTCGAACGCGACCGCTCGGGAGAGCCTACCGGTGCACTGTTCAATCCGGTCTCGGGCGCGGTCGAGTCGACCGTGCTGGTCCGCGACAACGTGCGCGCGCTGTTCGACCCGCTGATCCCGGAGCCGTCGCGCGAGCAGCGCACCGCCGAGACGCTGCGTGCCTGGGAGCAGATGAGGCAAGTCGGCGTGACCAGCTATTCCGACGTTACTTCCGCACCGATCCAGGTGGATATCTACCAGCAGCTGAAGGACGAGGGCCAGATGACGGCCCGCGTGCGCTACCGGCCGCCGCTCGACCAGTGGGACTCGATGGACGCGCTCGGCATCCACATAGGCTTCGGCGACGAGTGGATCCGCTTCGGCGCCGTGAAGGCCTGGATCGACGGCATCATGGGCAACAGCTCGGCACGCTTCTACGAGCCCTACACGCACAACCCGTCGAGCCGCGGCATCTGGCGCGACATCATGTTCCCGTTCGAGCGCAGCCCGTGGAACCCGGAAGACATGCAGAGCCGGCTCGAACGGCTGGCGCTGCAGGCGGACGCGAACGATATCCAGCTCACGGTGCACGCGATCGGCGACGAGGCCAACGGCTACCTGATGGACATGCTGGAGCGCATCATCGCCGAGAACGGCGAAAAGGACCGGCGTTTCCGGCTCGTGCATGCGCAGGTCATGACCGACCGCGACATCGAACGCGCCGGCCGCATGAACGTCGTGATGGAAGTGCAGCCCTACCACACTTCCGACGACATGCGCTGGATGGAGGAACGCATCGGCCGCGATCGTTCGCGCGGGGCCTACGCGTTCCGGCGCATGTGGGACGCCGGGGCGGTCGTGTCCTTCGGCTCGGACTCGCCCGGCACCAACGCGTCGCGCTACTACCTGAACCCGATGCTCGGCATCTACGCCGCGGTCACCCGCAAGACGCTGTCGGGGCAGCCGGAGGGCGGTTGGTTCCCGCAGGAGAAGCTGACCGTGGAGCAGGCGATCCAGGCCTACACGCTGAACACCGCCTACGCGGCCTTCGAGGAAGACATCAAGGGCTCGATCACGGTCGGCAAGCTCGCCGACTTCGTGGTCCTGTCCGACAACCTGCTGACGATGGACCCGGACGACATCAAGGACGTCGAAGTGCTGACCACCGTCGTCGGCGGCAAGGTCGTCTACGCAGCCGAATCGGACTGAGCACTCGGCCCCTCGGTTGCGGGCGCCACTGGTGCCCGGGCGAAGGTGTGACGCCAGGGAGGGCTTTCCAGGGCCGTGCGAGGCAGGACGCCAAGCCCGGAGCGTACAGGGACGTATTTACAGCGTCCCTGGCAAGCCCTCCCTGGCGTCGCGCCTTCGCAATCCACCGAACCCGATACTCGCGTAAGACAAGCTGAGCGCTCGTCGCTGCACTGCGGTCTGTCGCCGCCGCGGCCCAGCCGGTACGATGGCGCCCGATGCCCGAGCGTAATTCGCAGCCAGCCCATCGCTCCATCGCCATCGCCGGCAACATCGGCGCCGGCAAGTCCACGCTGGTCGAGTTCCTGAGCCGGACCTACGGCATCCGGCCGTTCTACGAACCGAGTGAGGACAATCCCTACCTGCCGGATTTCTACCGGGACATGAAGCGCTGGGCGTTTCACTCGCAGATCTACTTCCTCGCGCACAAGTTCCGCATTCACCAGGAGCTGGACCGGATGCCAGGCGTCGTCGTGCTGGACCGGACGATCTTCGAGGATGCCGAGATCTTCGCCACGGCGCTGCACGACATGCGCAAGATCGACAGGCGCGACTGGGAAACCTACTGCGCGTTCTACCGCTCCATCCTCGACGCGATCAAGCCGCCCGACCTGATGATCTACCTGCGCTGCTCGATGCGCACGCTGCGCCAGCGCATCCGGCTGCGCGGCCGCAAGATGGAGCAGGACGTGCCGCTGTCCTACCTGAAGCGCCTCGACCGGCTGTACGAGGACTGGATCGACCGCTACGACCTCGGCGAAAAGCTGGTCCTGGAGACGGACCGGCTCGACTACATCCACGACCTGGTCTACCGCCTCGACGTCATGCAGCGGATCGAGGCAGTGCTGCCGCCGGGCGTGCCGCGGCCGGCGACCGGGGATTCAGAGCAGGCCGGTGGCCAGCCCGCCGCCGACGACCAGCATCAGCGCCGCCACCGCTAGCTGCACGAAGCGCAGCGTGACCTTGCTGAGCAGGCGCACGCCGATGAAGGCCCCGGAGAACGCGGCGACGACGGCCACCGCCGTTGCCGGCAGCAGCGACCCGCCCGCAGCAGCGATCGGTGCGAAGAAAGCCGCGCCGTAGAGCGCGAGCCTGAGCGTATCGACGATCACGGAACAGACGACGCTGGTGCCGACGAAGGCCTGCTTGTCGAGACCCGCGCGGATCAGGAAAGCCGCGCGCAGCGCGCCCTGGTTGCCGGACAGCCCGCCGAAGAAGCCGGACAGCAGGCCGCCGAGCGGCAGCAGGCGCGCGGGCACGTTCATGCGCTCCAGCCGCGGCGACATTTCGAGCAGCGCGAACGCGATGATCAGCAGCCCGACGGCGAAGCCGATGCCCTCGACCTCGCGGGTCGCGCCGAGGAACTCGTAGCGGAATAGCACCGGCAGCTCGGCCAGCGCGATCAGCAGCCGCGCGCCGGCGATTGCGCCGAGCGCGGCGGGCAGCCCGAAGCGCAGCACCACGGCCCGGTCCGCGTGCCGACCGACCAGCGCCAGCTTGAACAGGTTGTTCAGCAGGTGGACGACGGCGGTAGCGGCGATCGCGAGCGGCAGCGGGAACAGCAGGGCCAGTACCGGCATCAGCAAGGTGCCGAGTCCGAAGCCCGAGAACAGCGTCAGGCCGGACGCGAGCAGCGCGACGGCGGCGATCAGCAGGTAGTCAGCCATGCTGCGCGGCACTCCGGTTCATGGCGGACGCTCGCGACGCGGAAGGCGCCACTCCGGCAGGCCGCCGGGCGGCGTCAGTTGCCGAAGGGCTCGATGAAACTCGACGGCACGGGCTCGCCGTCCGCGTAGGCCGGCGTGAACGCGCTCGCCTCCAGCGTCGCCACGATGCCGGCGCGGCATTTCTCGGTTATCGGCGGCGATCCCTCGCCCGGGATCAGGCTGATGCTGCTTTGCCGGCCCGACTCGTCGACGTGGGCCTTCGCCCAGACGAGGAAGCGCGTCTGCTGCGGGCAGACCTGCATCCATTCCTCGTTGGTGAGCGCGCGCTGCGCCGCGACGTGCGCCTCGCCGTAGGCTTCGACGTTCTCGGTGAGGCCCGGGTTGTTGTAGATCACCACCGTGTTCTCGTCGCCCTTGCGCTCAATGAGCCCGCGGTATTGTACGTAGACCTCGCGGCCGCGGCCGTCGAAGCGGGCGGGCGTCATGCGCGCCTTTTTCGTCGCCTTGCCGATCGCGGCAATGACGACCTGGTCGCTGGGCTGTGTCTCGTAGCAGCCGCTGCGGTCGAACTTGCCGTCCCGCTCGATGACCGCGACGCAGCGTATGACGGCGCGCGCGTCGCCGCGCAGTTCCGGGAACTCGATCAGCGTCGCGAGCGCGCGGTCTTCGTGCTCGAACGTCGCCGGTGACGGCGTTTCGGCCGGCGCGGCCAGCGGTAACAGGGCGAGCAGTAAGGCGAGGCGCAAGGTCGGTATCTGCATGGCGACGGGTCGGGGCTAAACAGATGTCTCGGATTGCGCCCGGCGAAGGAAGTTCCGCGCGCCTACTCTCCGACTGCCTGGAACTCGTACATGGCCTCGACTACCGGCGACAGCGGTTCGCCGTAGCGACCGAACCACTTGTGGTGCAGGCGCCGGATGCGCGCGTCACCGTACAGCTCGGCGAGCGCGCGGTCCGCGACCAGCCGGAATTCGGTGTCGCCGCGGCGGAGCATCAGCGAGTAGGGCTCACGCGAAAACACGCGCCGGGCCATCACGTAGTTGCTCGAGTCGGCGCTGCGAAATACCTGGCCGATCAGCATGACGCGGTCCGAGGCGTAGCCGTCAACCTCGCCGGCATTGAGCAGTTCCATGCCGTCGTCGTGCGTGCGAATCAGCGCCAGCCGGAAGCTGTACTCGTTCAGTTCGCCGAAGCGGAGCAGCGCCTCCTCGGTCGTCGTTCCCTTGATCACCGCGATGCGTTTGCCGGGCAGATCCTCGAGCGACGCGATCGGGTTCTTCTTCGTCGACAGCACCGTGCCGCCCGTGATGAAAGTCATCAGCGTGAAATCGACCAGCTCGCGGCGCGAAAGCGTCACCGTCGTGGCCCCGCACTCGATGTCTACGTCGCCGTTGACCACCGCGTCGATGCGTTCGCGCGGCAGCACCAGTGGCACGTACTCGAGCGCCATTTCCTCCAGGCCGAGCCGGCGCTGCACGGCCCCCGCGATGTGGCGGCACAGCTCGACGCTGTAGCCGGTGGGTTGACCCTGCGAGTCGACGAAGGACATCGGCGCGGCGGTGGGGACGTAGCCGATGCGGAAGGTACCGCTGTCCGCGATGCGCGACAGCGTCACGCTGTTGTGGCTGTCAGCCTGCGCGGTCGGCAGCGCAAGGAGCAGGGTGCAGGTAAGCGCAAGTGTCAGCCAGCGGGTCATCGCTATCTCCGTGCAGGTCGGCGGCGCCCGCCGGCCAGGTTGCCGCGGGGCCGTGAAAGTCTCGCAACCGGCCGGGCCGAAGTAAAGCGGCCGGCCACGGCCTCAGCGCGGAACCAGCACGATACGGCGTACCGCGTTCTCGAGCACCGCGTCGCGCGAGTACAGGAGCGGGAACGAGCCGTCGCTGGCCCAGCCCTCGAGCAGGTCGCCGTAGTGCGGCGAGCGCGGATCACCGGACTGGCCGGGCGCGTTCGTCATGCGCGCCGCATCCCAGTTGCCGACGTCGAGCACCATGCGGAACGACGCGCCGGAGCGCACGTGAAAGTCCCGCGGGCTGAAACCGGTGTTGTTCGTCGTGTAGCTGGAGCCGCCGCGCGGCCACTCCGGCAGCGCCATCTTGTCCCGCAGGTCGCCAGCGGCGTGCCCGAGCAGCGGGTGGCGAAATGCCATGCGGTGCAGCTGCCCCCATTGCCAGCGGGCCGGATCCGGACCGAGCAGTGCCGCGGTCTCCTGCCAGGCCGCCCCGAGCGTGCGCCGGACGATTCCGTCGCTGCGCGGCTCGGCGAGCAGCGCGAGCATGCCGGTGGTCTCCAGCGGCGCGACCCGCTCGGGCGCGTCGGGCGCGACCAGCGCCGCCAGGGCGGGCGCCAGGTGGCGATGCAGCCAGACCGCGTACAGCGCGGCGGCGGCCGATTCCGGGCCCAGGTTGCGGTCCCAGTCGGCGAGCAGCCGCACGGCCGGGTGCGGGTCGCCGGCCGGCAGCTGCGCGAGCAACTCGCGGGCCAGCACCGAGTGGTAGTCACGCTGCAGCGCGAGCGAGTCGGCGACGCTGTGCCGCTCGTCCTCAGCCAGCACTTCCATCAGCCGCCGGTAACGCCACGGCGCCGACCATTCGAAGCCCAGCGGATAACGCGCGATCGGGTAGTCCGGCGGCAGGTTCATCGAGTTGGCGGTGCCGGTGTAGCCGCGCGGCGGGTTGAACTCGACCGGCAGCACGTCCATGTCGAAGTAGCCGTCCCAGTCGTAGCGACCGTCGCCCGGCACCGGCAGCAGGCCGTCGTAGCCGACCCGGCGCGGGAACAGCCCTGCCGGCTTGTAGCCGATGTTGCCGTCGGTATCGGCATAGACCTGGTTCTCGGACGGGGCGCCCCAGCGGTTCAGCGCCGCGACGAACTCGCGCCAGTTCTGCGCGCGCATGTACTCGACGCTGCCGAAGTACGGCGCCATGCCGGCGTCGAGCCAGGCGGCGCGGACGGCGAACAGGTGCTCGTCCGTCGCCGCTACGACCGGGCCGTGGCGCGTGAACTCGAGCGTGACCGCGACCGGCTCGCCGCCGCGTACCGGGATCTCTTCGGTAACGCGCGTCAGCGCCTCGACGCGGTCCTCGTGGACGTAGCCGCCGTCGCGGCGCGCGTAGACGTACAGGTCCTCCTGGTCGATCGGGAAGATCGTCAGGCCGAACGCGATGCGCCCGTTGTGGCCGATCGAGATGCCGGGCAGGGCCGGCTCGCCCGCGCCGATGACGTCGAGGTCGGGTGCGACGAGGTGGGCGATGTAGCGCAGCGACGGCACCGCGTGGCTGCGGTGCGGGTCGTCGGCGAGGATCGGCCGACCCGTCGTCGTGCGCGACGGCGCGACAGCCCAGTTGTTGCTGCCGAGGCTCCGCGGGTCGGGGCCCGCGCCGGCGCGCGCCGCGGCGAGCGCGGCCGCTGCACCGCGGAAATCAACGCCGGCCGTGGCCAGGTGGTAGACGTCCAGGACGTCGTCCGGTATCGCGCAGGGATCGAGCCCGTCCGGCACGTCGGTCGTCCAGGCGGGCTCGAGCGGCTGCCAGTAGCGCGCAGCGTCGAGGCCCTCGTGGCAGGCGATACGCGCGCGGCGCACCTCGTTCTCGACGTTGCGCCACAGCCCGTGGCTGCGGATGCGCACGACGTCCGCCGCCGTCCAGCGCGCCGGCCGGTAGTCGAGCAGGTCGAACTCGGGCGGCAACAGCGCAGGGTTAGCGTCGATGACGTCGAGCCACGCGTTGACGCCGGCAGCGAAGGCCTCGGCGATGCGCTTGGCGTCGGAACCGTAGGCCAGCCACTCGCGGTACAGGTCGCCCCGGTACAGGAACAGCCGCGCGGCGCGATCCTGGGCGACGAATTGCGGGCCGAACGCCTCGGCCAGCTGCCCGAGTCCGCGCCGCCGCCACAGGTCGATCTGCCACAGCCGGTCGCGCGCGGCGTTCAGGCCCTGGACGAAAAACGCGTCGTAGTGCGTGCCGGCATAGATGTGTGGCACGCCCCAGCGATCGACGACGATCTCGGCCGGCGCCTCGAGGCCCGCGACCGCGTAGCGGGCTCCGGTGTCGGCCTCGGCCCCGGCGGCCGCAGCGGCGGCGAACAGCGGCAGCAGCGACAGTGCGGCTGCGAACCTCATTCGGGCTCGCAGCGGGCGTCGAGCAGGAGCCAGCGCAGCCCCGTGCTGTCCTGGATCAGCACGCACTGCGGCCCGTCGCGCACGAGCCGGAAACGCTCGGGTCGGCCGAGTGTCCGCCCCGTCGCCGGTGGCGCATCGAGGCCGCGCGGCGCGGGCCGCTCGATCGTCAGTTCGCTGGATTCCGTGAGCGCGTCCGGCGCCAGCGTGACGCGGGTCGCACCGAGCGCGGTCTGCAGGACGCCTGCGAGCTCGGCGCGGCTCGCCGCGTCCGGGTCGACCAGCAGCGCGGGCACGCCCTCGGGCAGCGGCTCGGCGGCGCAGGCCGCGAGCGCGGCCACGGCCGC
>ERZ869936.531-NODE-531-length-35389-cov-15.491764_pt1 | contig 35389 bp, 24 predicted proteins | sample MGYA00520876_ERZ869936 | MGnify/ENA primary metagenome ERZ869936 (study PRJEB32218, sample SAMN09650985) | biofilter metagenome | isolation source: enrty point of leading RO module | place: Saudi Arabia: Thuwal, RO plant located on Red Sea | collected 2016-02-17 ... | reverse complement strand
GGCACTCGGCGTCGCCGTCGCAGTCGCCCTGTCCGATTCCGCAGGGTCCGCAGTCGCGGCAGAAGTCGACGTCTCCATTGGAGAGGTTGCAACCGCCACCGCCCTGTGTTTCGCAGACGTCGTAGCTCGCTGGGAATCCGTAGTTGGCGCCGACGTCGGTCGCGCAGGTGAGACCCGGCAGGCATTCGCCGTCACCGTCGCAGTCGCCCTGTCCGATTCCGCAGGGTCCGCAGTCGCGGCAGAAGTCGACGTCTCCATTGGAGAGGTTGCAACCGCCACCGCCCTGTGTTTCGCAGACGTCGTAGCTCGCTGGGAATCCGTAGTTGGCGCCGACGTCGGTCGCGCAGGTGAGACCCGGCAGGCATTCGCCGTCACCGTCGCAGTCGCCCTGTCCGATTCCGCAGGGTCCGCAGTCGCGGCAGAAGTCGACGTCTCCATTGGAGAGGTTGCAACCGCCACCGCCACCGCCCGATGCCTGCACGGAGAGGGTGAACGAGCCGGTCGTGCTCGGAAGGTAGGTGGTTGCCTCGACCGTGTAGGTACCTGACGATCCGAAGGTGAAGGAGAGGTTGATTCTCGAGTTGTAGCCTGTGCCCGAGTCGTCATCGACTGCGATCGGGGTTCCCGAAGCCGACGAACCGTTGTAGAGAAGCAGATAGGTGTCGACCGTCGCCGACGTCAGATCGATCTGCAGACTCGTCTGGCCGCTCATCGAGAAGGTGTAGAACTTCGCGTACCGACCCGGGCGGCCGACGGAGGCGCAGCTCGTCGTCCAGGTGCCCTGATGTGAGGAGGGAAGAGTGATGTTGTTGTCGCAGTGAGTTCTCGAGCCTGCGGCGGAGATCTCGGGTCGGGCCGATTCCATCGCGCCGAAGAGCTCTCGGTACTCGATCGGAGCAGACTCGATGGCAACCGCGACGGAGCCGTCACGGAAGACCAATCGGGGCGTCGCAGAGAGTGCCTCTTCGCCGAGGCCCCGGAGGGCGAAGAACAGCGCATCCTCGAAGTGGAGCACTGGACGTTCCGCGACCCTTGCCAGCCTTTCGTTCCGACCCGGGCTCTCGATCACGAAGTAGCTCGACCGGTCCTCGTCGAGCGCTTCGATCAGCCATGTTTCCGTGCCTGGTCGCTCCTCATTCTCGAGTGGCCAGGAGCGCAACACGCGCTTCGATAGCTCTTCCTTCAGGAGGGGGGAGCGATTCACGAGGCGGTCCAGGATCCGGGTCGATGAGCTCATGGAGGCCTGGACGGCGGCTTCGGGGAGTACCGAGCGAAGGCTCTCGAGCCGGTCCTTTCCGGTCGCCTCTTGCGTGAGGCCGGTATCCGGGATAGCCAGACATCCGAGGATGGCCGCCAAGAGGATTGCCGCAGAGACGTGTGCCCTAGAAGTCATTTGATCCCTCGTCTTTCAATACAGATTGGCGAATATAGAAAGTTCCTAATCATTGAGCGGGCTGGTCGAGCCTGCTGGAGGTTTGCGAGCCGGCCGAGTTGCCCGCTATCCTTCTCGGGCTCTCTTCTTTGCGAGGACCATGCTCGAGTGCAGGTGGGCCGTCGCGGATCACAGATCCGTAGACGATGTCCTCGCTATCTGGTGTTCGAGGACGTCCTTATGCCAGCGCTCCAGCGCTTCGGGCAACCGCCAAGCAGCGGTTTGGCGACTACTGGTGGTTACTGGTGGTCGCGGCGCGCTCTGAGGGTTCTCTGCGGGCGCTCGGGACGAGGTTCCGCATGACGGACCAGGGCAGGCGGATCGACGGTCTCAAGCAGATCGCGCGCTACTGCGGCTGGGACTCGGTGACCACGGCGAAGAAGTACTTCGCCGAGGAGAACCTGCCCCTGCGCACCCTCGGCTCGGCGAAGAAGCCGCGCTACTTCGCCTGGTCGGCGGAGCTCGATGCGTGGCTGGAGGAGCGGTCGCGGCCGGAAGAGGCCGATTACGGAGCCGACGACGGAGCTGAGGGTGGAGCGGCCGTAGCGGGCCTCGAGGGGGTTGGCCAGAAGAGCTTGACGGCGCCTGGTCAGGGCGCTCCATTGCGAGACCGAGCATCACGACCGGCCGCTCGGGGATCGGTGTTGTGGGCCCGATGGCCGTGGCTCTGGATTCCGGTGGCTGGGTCCTTGATCGCTGTGGCCGTGGTGATCGGCGCGCGATTGCGCGTCGCCGGGGACGAGCTTCCGAGGATCCTCGGAGATGCCGAGCGGGGGCTCGAGGCGCGGCGGGGCGACGAGGTGCTGTGGATTGATGAGGGGCTCGATCCGCGCCGGGTGACCTACGCCCGCGTGACGCCGGAGGGCCCCGGGACTCTCGTCGCTCTCGACGAGGCGGTCCCGGGCAGCTCCGCCGAGACGCCTCGCCTGAGATTCCTCGACCCAGAGACCGGCGGAGAGGTAAGGCCTCCGGCCAATCTGGCCCAGGGACACTTCTTCTTCCCCGAGTACACGCAGGACTACCTAGGAACCCTGCAGGCTGTAGACATCGATGGCGACGGTGTCGACGAGATCGTGGCGCGTTTCAACCACCACCCCAACTGGCCTTCGTATTCGGTGCTCTACGAGCCGTCAGCGAACCGATCTCGGGTGGCCTTCGCGTCGACCGGCCACCACTCGCTCGTCGCGGCGCAGGATCTAGACGGCGACGGCCGGGCGGAGCTGCTTTTCGAAGGCCCCAACAACCTGATGGGTTGGCGCTCGGGACTGGCGGCGGTGCGTCTGACGCCATGGATGGACGATGGGGGTGTGGCGGTCTCGGAGGCGGGGTCACCCAACCGGGACTACGGGCTGGCGGCGCGCGACTCGTTGCTCTGGTATGCCCTCGGGTGGGGGCGGGGCTGTCTCAGTGAGATGCCGTGTGTCGAAATCGATCAGCAGTCGCGCTCGATCGAGATCGTCGCCGGGAGCCGGGCGGGGACGGTGCTCGACTTCGACGGCTTCGACCGTTCGGTGGGTTCGAAGCTCTCCCGGGAGGAGAGGATCGAGGCGCGCGACCGCATCTACGAGCTGGTGCGCGAGTCGGACCGGATGATCGAGCGGGGACGCGCGGACCTGGCGCCGGCGAAGGTTCGCGAAGCGGTCGAGTTCGCTGCGCAGGCGGGCATGCCGCAACTGCTCGAGTGGGTGCGGCACCTCGAAGTGCGCGCTCTCGCTCTGGCCGGCCGCGCCGACGAAGCCAGGAGGGCCGCGGATGCGGTAGCGAGCGAGCTGGCCCAGGCCTCCGAGGGCTTCGAGGTGTTCGAGCTCGCCAAGGCCTTCCACGTCGCCGGGATGTGGCGCGAGGCGGCCGTCTGGTACGAGCGCGGCCTCGGGGAGTACAGCACTGGGCTCGGCTTCGGCCGCCCGCACTGGGAGTACCTGCGAGGTCTGGTGCTGGTCCTCGTCGACCTCGGCGAGATCCGGCGTGCGCGTGACTCGCTGGCCGCGTACAAGGACTATGTCGCCAACAGTGACTATGCCGTCGGCCTGCGCGCCTACGTCGACTGGCACGAGGGCGTGTCGGTCGACGACGAGACCGTTGCTCTGCTGCGGGCGGGCGTCCCTGACTACCTGCGCTACTGGGGCCTCGAGATCCTCGCCGCGCAGAGCCCGGCGGGGGAGAGCGAGCAGATCCTCGAAGCAGTGCTTCTGGAGCTGGAGAGGAACTCGGAGGCGCGCCAGATGCTGCGCTCGCTCGAGGCGGAGCTCCTCTTCGAGCTCGGCCACGTCGAGCAGGCGCGGCTGCTGCACCGCGAGGTCGTCGTCGCCGCGGTGCCGCTGGCGAGGAGCAACGCGGTGGTGCGCTCCCACCTGGCTTTGATGAGTCGGCGGGCGGAGGCGGCAGGGGCCTCGGACGCATTGGGGCCAGCGACCGTTCTCTCCGAGCACCCGTCGTCGGAACGCGCGCGGTCTCGGCAGCTCGTCGACTCGAAACGCTAGCTTCGGCGAAGTCTCGCCAAAGATTCCAGGAAAGAGGCCGGAGGCTCTGCGCCTAGCGCTCGGCCCCTCGGCGATCGGCGGCTACTCGTTCGGGTCCCCTTCCGGCCGCAGCACGATCACGCCGCCGCCGGCGGTGATGCCGATCTCGCCGAGCGCCTCGACCAGCTCCTCGGTGCTCGGCGGCCGCTCGCCGAAGCGGGCCTGGGAGAACTCCTCGAGGAAGACGGTCGGCTGCAGGGCGATCATGTCGTCCTCGGGGATGTTGTAGCGCGGGCTGCAGCGGGCCTGGACGATCTTGAAGCCGGAATGCCACGCGACCTTCTCGAGGGTGACCAGCTTCTCGTCGGCCTTGTCGTTGTCGAGGAACTGCTGCACAAGGTCGACCTCGGCGGCGAGGAAGCCGGGGCTCTTGGCTCCGTACTTGAGGTAGTGGCCCTGGTCCGCGGCGGCGAGGAGGCCGTTCCGGTAGTCAGTGTCGGGGACCAGCAGGCCGATCGCGGCGGCGGTCTCGGACAGGTTGGGGAGGCGCAGCAGGTCCCTGGTGTCTTCGAAGGCTTCGATGGCGGGTCGGACTTCTCCCCAGCGGGGACCGAGCAGCAGGGCAGCGTGCGCGAGGTCGCTGACGCCGAGCGGGAAGCCGTAGATCTTCAGCTCGCGTTGCAGGTCGAGGGCCGGGAAGTTGGAACCGTCGACAGCCGCTCGGAGCCTGCCGCAGAAGTGAGAGTCGACGAGCATGCCGCCGAGAACGACCCAGAACGGATTGATCGTGGCTGCCATGGAAGGAGTATCCCCTTTCGGTGCGGAATGGCGGTTGCCGGAAGGCGACGAAGCTCTCGCGACTCGCTGCAGTGGCGACTGGCGCCCAGGCTGTGGGGCGAGAGCGGGTACCGGAGTTGAACCCTCAACTGTAGTCCGTTTTCCCCCTGCACCGCGTCTTCCCGCCGTCAGCCCTTCCTGGGAACTACCCGGCCTTGCCGAAGATCAGGGCGATCGCCCGCTCGATGCCGAAGGCGAGCGCGAGCAGCAGGACGAGGGCGAGGAGCCCCGGCGGCTGCGGCAACACCAGGAACGCGATGAGCGTGAGGATCATCGCGATCAGGGTGGCCAGGAGAGAGCCTGGTAGAGGAGGGGCCACCGGCGAGGGCTTCGGTTCCGAGGTCGTCGCCCCGTCTCTCTCGTGATCTCGGCCGCTGCCCGGCCCGTGCGCCGGACCGACGGCGGCGGGCTGAGCCGGCGCCGGCTCGACGAGCCTGTAACCGCTTCCCTCCTTGGCCCCGAGCGTCTCCAGCGCGGCGATCACGTCTTGATGCGTCGGAGTGTCTGGAAGGAGGGGTAGAGAGATCGGTATCTGCTTCGCCTTCTCGATCACCTCCTCGAGGAAGAATCCCGGCTGGATGCGAAGGGTGACGTAGCTGGGGACGTTGTAGCGGCCACCGCACCTGGAGAAGATCGGGGGATTGGGGTTCGAGTGCCACATCACCTTTTCCAAGGCGTCGAGCCTCTCGTCGACCTTCGGATCGCTCAGGAATTCCTTGACGTGGCTGTCGTATGCGGCGGGATCGAGTTTGGGGCTCTTGTAACTCGTTCCAAGGAAGGTCTTCTTCGTGGCGTCGCCAGTCGTCGGGTCCAGGAGGCCGGCGCGATAGTCGGTGTCGGGGATCATCAGGCCGATGGCGGCAGCACTGGCTCGATGGGTGGGGAGCACGAGGATGTCGTTCTTGGTGAGCTGGTTGATTGCTGACCAGACGGGGTTCCACAGCGTCGTCAGCAGGGTCGCCACGTGGGCCAGATCGGTGAGGTCGAGGAAGAGGTCGTAGTCCCTCAGCCTGGTCTTGAGGGCCTCTTCTGGATTGGCCACACCGTTGACGTGGTTGAAGAGGTCCTCGCGGAAGGCCTTGCTGGCGATCAGGCCTCCGAGCACGACCCAGAGAGGATTCTTGTCGTCGGCCATGAGTGGACCCCTTTCTCGAATATGAATGTCACTGTGCTCTCGCGAGCGCGTGCGAGCCCTCGAGGCTCTCGGCGCTACTGAGCTAGACGGACCTCCTCCAGGCGATTCCGCGCCGCCAGCCAATCTCCGACGAAACCGAAGGTGAGAATCTCGCCCTTGCGCTGCTCGACGAGCTCGGTGAGGAGCTGGACTTCGCGCTCCTTTTCACCACGGGCGGCGGCGGTGGCGGCGGCGAGCTGCAGGCTGAGGTGATCGCGGTGCTCGCGCAGTGCGCGGACGGCGTGCTCGTCGGCGAGGTCTGGGTCGCCACGCAACAGGGCGAGCGTTCCGTCGAGCTGATCGACGGCGGCGCGCGACAGGCCGCTCGGGAAGCGCTCGGAAAGCGGCGCCAGGAGGGCGCGGATCTCGATGAGCTGGGCTTCGAGGCCGACGCGGGCGAGGCTGGCGGCGATGTGACGGCCGCGCTCGAGGGTTCGCGGAGTGTCGGGATCCAGCAGGTCCGGAGTCCACCGCGCGGCATCGAGCAGGCGCTGCGAGCGGCCGCGGTCGTGCTCGATGCGCGCGCTCCACAGCTCGGACACGAAGGTGGCGTGGTCGTCGCGGGCGAGCTCCGCGTCGGTGGCCAGCAGCTCGAGGTCGACCAGCGCCGCCTCGGGATTGCCGGTCTCGACGTGGGCCTGGGCACGCAGCGACCTGCCGAAGCGCACGTAGACCGCGGTGCCGCTGTCGGCCATGACGGTGAAGGCCGCGATTGCCGAGTCGAGGTCGCCGGCCATCTGGTGGGCGATGCCCTCGGCCCAGTACAGGTACGTCTTCTCCGGCGCCTCGAGCTCCCGCCGCGCGCGCCGGACGAGCTCGAGCGCCTGTTGGGTGTTGCCTCGCTTGGCCTCGAAGAGCGCGTACATCCCTCGGTGGATCGGGTTCTCGGGATCGGCCTGTGCTGCGAGCCGAGCGAAGCGGGTGGCTCGGTTGGAATCCGGCACCCACTCGAAGGCGAGCGCGATCTGGTGGTAGGCGCTGGCAAGGCCCGGGCTGCCGAGCGCTGCCAGGCGCTCGAACTCGAGTGCAGCCTGGTAGTGCTGCAAGCGGATGCGGTGGTAGAGGGCCTGGATGTAGCGACGCTCGCGTTCGGTGGTCTCCTCGCGCAGTCCGTACGCTTTCGCCGAGGATTCGACCGAAGCCGCGTGACGCCCGGCGCCGCTCTGGTAGTCGGCGAGGCGATTCCAGGCCATGGCGAAGCCAGGGTCGATCTCGACCGCGGTCTCGAGCAGCGCCATCGCTTCGTCGTAGCTGCCCTCGCGATGCAGCAGCTGCGCCTCGGAGAATCGCTCGAGCGCCTCGAGCGACTCGGTGGTGGCCTTCTCGAGCGGGAGCAGGTCGCCGACGCTCGACGCCGAGTCCGAGATCTCCGCCAGCAGGGGGCCGATGTGCTCACCCAGGGTCGCGATCAGCTCGTCGCGCGACGCCGTGAACATGCGCTCGTGGCGTTGGCCGGAGAGGCTGCTGGCGATCAGGCGCACTTCGATTCCGCCTGCCGCCGGAGCCACCGAGCCGCCGAGCGCCGCCAGGAAGGCCTCCCGGCGGACCATCTCCGCGGCGCGTTCCAGCGACAGCTCGGACTCCTGATGCTGCATCCGTTGCAGGGCGGCCTCGCGTGCGCTGGCCGCGATCGGTTCGAGCCCGCGGCTCTCGACGAGGGCCAGGTCGAGGAGCTCCTCGATCGCTTCGTCGAGTGCGGCGTCGTCGGTGCGGTTGTCGACGTCGGCGACGACCACCACCCGGCTGGACGGACCGGCGGGCGACTCCTGCGACAGCACGATCCAGAGCATCGCCGCCGTGAGCGCCAGCATCACCAGCGCCATCGCGGCGAGCGGGGCAGCGCGTCGGCCGCCTGTTGCAGGTGGACCGGTCGAGGCCTCGGCGCCACCGCCGGGACCGACGTCGACGAGGTAGCCGCTGAGCGCGTCCTCGAGCTCGCCCATGGTCTGGAAGCGCTCGCCTGGCTTCGGCGCGATCGCCCGGTTGAGGATCGCGGCGAAGCGGCGGTCGACGTTGGGCCGTGCGTCGGTGAGGTGCAGGCGCTGTTGCGCCTTGTGCTTCGAGCGCAGCTCGTGCCAGTTGGCGCCCTCCACCGGGTAGCGCCGGGTGCAGAGGAAGAAGAGCAGCACGCCGAGGCTGTAGACGTCGGTGCGGGGGCTGGCCTCGGCTCCGTCGAGCAGCTCGGGAGCCAGGTAGAGCGGGGTGCCGCGCACCGGTGCACCGGGCTCGGCGCGCCGGCTCTCGAGGCTGACGCCGAGGTCCATCAGCACGATGCGCCCGCCCCGCTCGCGCATCACGTTCTGCGCCTTGATGTCGCGGTGCACGATGCCGCGCTGGTGCAGCGCCGCGGCGGCGCGCGCCACCTCGATGCCGATCAGGGCCGCCTCGCGCTCGCTCAGCGGCCCCTGCTGCTCGACCACCTCGGTGAGCGACGAGCCCTGCACGTACTCCATCCAGATGCCGATCAGGCCGGCGAGCTCGTCGGCCCCGAAGACGGTGACCACGTTGGGGTGGCTGACCCGCGCCAGCAGCCGCCCCTCGACCACCTCGCGCGGCAGGCCAGACTCGGAGACGTCGCCCGAGGAGGGCACCAGCTTGAGCGCCACCGGGCGATCGAGCACCGAATCGCGGGCCGAGTAGACGACGCCGTGCGCCCCCTCGCCGAGCTTGGCGCCGATACGCAGGTGCCCCCACGAGTCGCCCTCGGCCGGGTGCACCCGCGGCTGCCTGGACGGCCGCGGCATCGCCAGGGTTTCCGCTTCGGTGAGGGTCTGGTGCGAGCAGGCGATGCGCAGGATCTGCTCCATCGCCGCCGCGGTCTCCGCGTCGCTCGAGCGCAGCTCGTCGATGCGTCGGCCGGGGTCGGCTCTCTGCTCGTCCTCCGCTTCTCGGGGCGGGTCGCTCTGGCCGCTCGGTGCGTCCACCGCGTCGGCCACGGCGCGTGCCACGTCGAGCAGCCAGTCGTCGTTCATCGCCCGCTCTCGCGCGCCATCTCGCTGGCGAGCCTCGCTATCGCGCGCGCAACCGCCATCCGCGCCGCGTCGGCGCTCGGCTTGCCGAGGGCGAGGGCGACGTCCTTGTAGGCGAGACCGAGCTCGATGCGTGTGTGCACCGCGGCGCGCTCGCCATCGCTGAGGAGGGCGAGGGCGCGTTCGTAGCGCTGCAGCGACTCGCGCCCGATCAGCTGCTCGATAGGCGACGGTCCGTCGTCGGGCACCCGCGAGTCGACCACGGCCGAGGCCGACTCGGGGCGGGGAGCGGCCTTGCGCACCTCGTCGGTGACGCGGTTGAGGATGCTGCGCCGCAGGTAGCCGTGGAAGACGCCGGGATCGCTCGTGCGCAGGGTCGAAAGGTGCTTCGCCGCCCCGGCGAGCGCCACCTGCACGAGGTCGGCGGTCTCGAGCATGCCGCGTGCCTGGGCCGGCAACCGGCCGCGCGCCCAGCGCGAGAGCGGCTCACGGTAGCGCTCCAGCAGACGTCCGGTCGCCGCGTCGTCGCCGGCCTGCGCCTGCAGCAGCAGCGACTGGGTGGACTCGAGGTCCTGTGCGTCGGCGGTCACGGCTCCTCCGGCAGGACGGCGCGCTTCCCCTGGTCGCCGCTCGTGGCCCCGGCGGCCTTTTCTCGTTCGGTTCCTGCGACGGCTACGTCAGTACGGGTACAGGAGCACCGTCCAGTTCGTCGAACGCCAAGTCCGCACGGAGGGATTTCATGAGCGAGGTTTTTGTGAGCGAAGGAAGCAGCAACCAGTTTATCCACGACCACAACCGGATGATCGCCAGGGCGATCCGGCTGGTCTCCAGGCGCATGGGGCTCGGGATCGAGGAGCGGGAGGAGCTCGAGTCGGAGGTGTGGCTGCACTTCGTGCAGAACGGCGAGCGGATCCTCGATCGCTTCGAGGGCCGCTCGTCGCTCCGCAGCTACCTGTGCACGGTGGTCGCCAACCTCGGGCGCGACTACAGGATCCGCAAGTGGGGCAAGTGGCGGCCGAGCGCCGCGGCGCTGCGGCTGGGAGCCGTGGCGGTGCGTCTCGAGGTGTTGCTGCACCGCGACGGCTTCACGCACCGCGAGGCGCTGCGTCGCGTCATGGCCGAGCACGCGCGGTGGAGCGAGGCGGAGCTCGAGGAGCTGCTCGAGCAGCTGCCGGAGAGGGCGCCGAGGAGGCGCGAGGTGGAGCTGACCAGCGAGCCGGGCAGCCCGTCACGCGCCGACGAGCAGGTGGTGCACGCGGACCGAGCCGACGGTCTGGCGCGTATCAAGGCGGAGATCGCCCGCGCGATCGGCGACATGTCGCACGACGAGCGCCGCCTGATGCGCGAGCGCTTCCTGCGCGGGCGCACCGTCACCGAGATCGCCGCCGAGAGCGACGTCGACCGGCGCGTCCTCTATCGGACGGTCGAGCGCTGTCTGCTCAGCATCCGTCGCCACCTCGATTGGGCGGGGATCGACCGCGACCAGCTGCTCGCGGTGGTGCAGTCGACCGACCTGTCGATCACGTTCTCGGTGCTGGAGGCGTCGGGGTAGGGCAGGGGGGTCCAGGGGCGCGGAAGGGGTTGGGGGTCAGGGGTTAGGGGTTGGGGGCGCGGAAGGGGTCAGGGGTTGGGGGGTTGGGGGAGAAGAGGGAGAGAGGAGAGAGAGAGAGAGAGGAGAGAGAGGAAAACGGGGAAAGGAAGAGGAGGTCGTGGCGAATGCCCTCGCCGGTCCCTACGCCTCCACCGACGACATCCTCCGCTCGCCGGCTCCGAGCCGCGCCCCGCACACGGTCGCGGCGACGAACACCACGTAGTTGGCGACCTCGAACCAGAGCGGGTACGGCAGCATCGACTGGTTCATCGCCACCGCCGCCAGCAGCAGCAGCCCGACGCACCAGCCGTGCGCCGGATGCCGACCTTCGCCGAGGCGCGTCGCCATCCACGCGGCCAGGAACGTCGTCGCGCCCCACCACACGACGACGAACGCCAGCACCCACTGCGGATAGGCGGCGACGTGCTCGAGCATGTCGAACTCGCCCTCGGGGAACGGATGAAGGATCGAGCTGACCCACTCGAGCGCCACCACCAGGATGAAGGCGACCAGCAGGCTCAGCGCGACGGCTCCGGCGCTGCGCAACACGGATCGGAGCATTGGCGGACTCCCTTCTCGTGGCCGGACTCGGGCTCCGGTGCGGTGGACTCTGGGGACTGCTTGACAGCGTATTCCACCGGGCGCTCCGCCCCCCCAACCCTCTCTTCCCTCGCCCTGCTTCCCCTAGACCCCTAAACCCTGACCCCTTCCGTGTGCCCCTTGTGTGGGTGGCGGCAGGATCGTAATCCGCTTATGATAGAGCCATGGCCGAGACGGTGCACCAGTACCTCTCCCGCATCGGGCGCAAGGGAGGCAGGAAGAGTCGCCGCACCCTGACGCCGCAGCAGGCGAGGGAGATGGTGAAGGTGCGCGAAGCAAGGCGTGCCTACCGCGAGTTCCATGCGAGCTGCTTCTGGTCGCACGATCCCGGCTACCGGATCACGCTGGAGGACGTGCCGTGGGTGGCGGCGCAGCTGATGAAGCACGGCGGGCGCAGGGGGTGGGAGATCGGAGCGAAGCTATCCCGCTGACCACGTTCCAGCGGGAGATCGCCCGCCTGCTCGCCCGCAACCGCACGCCGGACAGCTACCTGGCGGGCGGCGCGGCGCTGCACATCGAGCCGCGCTCGACCCGCTACAGCAACGATCTCGACTACTTCCACGATTCGGAGGAGCGGGTGGCCGCGGCGTTCGCGGAGGATCGCGTGCTGCTCGAGGAAGCGGGCTGCACGATCGAGGTGCAGCTCAACCAGCCCGGGCACATTCGCGCCGTGGTGAGCAGGGGCTCCGAGGCGACGAAGATCGAGTGGGCGCACGACAGCGCCTGGAGGTTCCTGCCCCCAGTCAAGAGCCGCGTCGCGGGCTATCAGCTGCATCCGGTCGACTTGGCGGTCAACAAGCTCCTCGCCCTTGTCGGCCGCGACGAGCCGCGCGACTTCCTCGACGTACTCGAGCTCCACCGCAAGACGCTGTCGCTCGGCGCGCTGTGTTGGGCCGCGGCAGGGAAGGACCCCGGTTTCACGCCGAGCACGCTCCTCGAGCTGCTGAAGCGGCGCGGGCGGATCCGCGAGGAGGATCTCGACCGTCTGCACCTGCGGCGGCGGCCGCAGCTCACGGCGCTCAAGAGCCAGTGGCTCGAGGCGTTGGCCGAGGCTGAGACCTTCATTGCGGAGCGACCGCCGGACGAGGTCGGCTGTCTCTACTGGTCGCCGTCGGCGCAGCGCTTCGTCGATCGGCTCGACGACACAGACGGCGTGGTGCCGCACTTCGGGCGGCCGGGTGGCGTGCTGCCGCGGATGATGGAGGTCGAGGGGTAGGGGGTGCGCTCGCGCTCGATCCGCGTCGCGTACACGTGCCGTGTATGATCGGTGTATGGCAAGAGTCCGCACGAACATCGAGATCGAGGACGAGTATCTGCGCGCGGTCATGGATCGCTACGGCGTGCACACCAAGACCGAGGCGGTGGACTTGGCACTGCGCCATCTCGCGGGACAGCCGATGACGCGGGAGGAGGCTCTCGCGATGCGCGGAGCACGTGCGATCACGGACGTGCCCGTTGACGGGGACGCCGCGCGCTCGCGATGATCCTGGTCGACACCTCGGTGTGGGTCGAGTATGACCGCGCCACTGGCAGCGCCGAGGATCGACGGTTGACTCGGCTCATCGAGGAGGACGGACCGGTTGCAGTGACCGAGCCCGTGATCATGGAGGTGCTCTCCGGGGCGCGGAATCAGGCACGGGAGGTCGATCTGCGCCGCCTCCTCCTACGCTTCGACCTGCTGAGGTTCGAGGCGGTGGTGGACTTCGACGGAGCCGCAAGGATCTACCGGGCGTGTCGCGGGCGGGGAGTCACGCCTCGTGGTTTGATCGACTGCATGATCTCGGCGGTGGCTCTCAGGACGGGTGCGACGCTCTTGGCGCTCGACTCGGATCTGGAGAGGGTGGCCGGGGTGGTCGGGGTCGTCCTCGATGATGAGACTTGATGGAGCGTGAACGGGTTCATCGCAGCCGTCAGGCGCCCATGGCGCGTCGCCCGGACCTCAGCAAGTTCCCAGTTCGGCTCCCGTGGGTTGCTCGACGGTCCAGAAGCCGTTGCCGCCGCCGAAGAGCACAACGGGGCCGTCCCACGCGGTCGAGAAAACGGCACGTCGGATCTCGTGGTCGATCGGCTGAGTCTTGTGGCGGCGGTAGAGCTTCACGCTCTTTTTGGAACGGCACAAGTCGACTCCGTAGGTCGGGGCTTCGAGATGCTGCACCGTGGCAAGTCGCGGGTGGGCGTGTGAGTGGGCGGAGTACTTGCCGCGCCAGTAGGCCGGACCGTGCGACATCACGGCGATCTTGGGGTTCATGGCACGAACGAGAGCTTCGTTCGTCGCGTTGTGCGAGCCGTGATGTCCCACCTGGTAGACGTCCACCTCCAAGAGATTGGGAGTCGCGTTGCGATAGCGCGCCAGGACGCGCTCGATTCCGGCCTGGTCGTCCGGATTGCACTCGAACGAGTCCGAGATCTCCAGGTCGCCGGTGAAGAGGATGGAGGCCCCTCCGTAGTCGACCCGTAGCACGATGCTGTGGTTGTTCTCCTCTTCGAAATCGGCATCGCACCAGCCTGTTTCATTCGTCGGCCGGCCCCACAGAACTCGGACCTCGGGGTCGAAGTCGCCGTCGTACGGAAACGGGTCGATGACGGTGGACGTCAGAGGGCCGTTCGCCGGCAGCTTGCCGAGAGTGATCTCCTCCACAGCGACTCCGGCTTCGTTGTTCGCGTAGTTGTCGACCCACTTCGCGACCGGCCGGTCGCCGTTGTGCACCACGTTACGGGGCCGGTAGGTGTCGAGGACGGGCCGGAGGCTGCTGTTCCACCAGGGGGCAGGCTTCATGCCCTGGTAGTGGTCCGGGTGGGGGTGCGTGATCACCAGCAGATCCAGGCGTCCACCGAGGTCGGTGCGTCGATCGAAGAAGGCGTCGAGCTCCCGATTGAGGCCGGGCCGGAAGTCGTAGGAACCGCCGTCCTCGCCGCCCGTGTCGACGAGGATCGAGCCCTTCGGCAGTTCGATCAGGGTCGCATCGCCCTGACCGACATCGAAGAAGTGGACCCGCATGCCCGGTTGCTGCGCCTGAGCCTCGGAGTCGCATAGCGCTGAGGCGACGACCAACAGGGCAGTGTGGGCGAGTCGTGCCTTCGGGGGCCTGGCGAGCTTCATGGCGGTCGTCTCCTTTCAGTGCGCCGCCGTCGCTCGGTGCGTCGACTGCGTCGAGAGTCGTCGGCTCGACGCGAACGTCGATCGCGGCGTCCTGATGGCCTTCCCTCTTCGACGGACACCTGTCCTGCTTTTCGCCGGGACCAGGACGAAACGACTTGGCTCCGCAGATCCTTAGCAGAAGGAGTGACGGGAGCTGGGCGAGGTCTCGCATGGACGACGATCCATCGTCGCCCCGCAGATGCCGCCGAGGTCGTCGAACTCGAGTTGCCCAACCCGGGACGGGATCGCGAGAGCTACCTCTGATCAGCAGCGCTCGTGCTCCGGAGTCCTCCCTTCGGAGCTCATGCGGACCGCCGAGCGCTACGACTCTCGTGCGAACTCGACGAATCCCTCGAGGAACTCGCGCAGCTGCTTCTCGAGCTGCTCGTCCTTCAGCGAGCCGTCCTCGGCGAAGACGGTGTGGGCGCGCGAGACCATCAGGCGTTGGCCGAACCAGGGGCGGGTCCTGAGGGTGCGCAGCACGGGCAGCCAGGCGGCCTGGGCGAGCACGGTGCCGAAGCCGCCGGGAGTGGCGCCGACGACGACGGTGGGCTTGCCGCCGAAGCGGTGCTCGCGCCCGTCGACGGGTCGGCTCATCCAGTCGATGGCGTTCTTGAGCACCCCGGGCACGGAGTTGTTGTATTCGGGGGAGAAGAGGATCAGTCCGTCGGCGTCTTCGAGCTGCTGATTCAGCGTGATGACGGATTCGGGGACGCCGTGCTCGTCCTCGAGGTCGCCGTCGTAGAGGGGGACACCGCGGATCTCGCCTTGTACCAGCTCGCTGCCCTCGGGCATGAGCTGCCGGGCGGCGGCGAGGAGCTTGCGGTTGAGGGAGCCGGAGCGCAGGCTGCCGGCGATGCCGAGGATCTGGGTCATGGTGTTTTCTCGCGCGTCGCGTCGTTGTCGTTCGCCGGTCACCCTAGGAGAGGGCGTCGGGGCTGTCAAAGCGGGGATGGGCGGTGGTCAGGGCTGGCGAAGGTGGCCTTCGGCGGGCGGACGCCGACGGTTGCAAGTTGATGAGTCTGTCGCCGCAGCGAGGATGGATTCGCCGCGACCTGAAGAGGAGATTCGGAAGGCGTACCGGGTCTTCCCGCGCGGCCGCGATGAGCGCGATGAGGTTGGTCGTCCCTGCGCTCGGTGGTGGCCTCCGTATTGGGGTAGAGCTCGCCGTCCCGGCTCTGTCGTGAGGAGCGTCCTGATCGCCGTCACGACGCGAGGCGCAGCCGTCGGTCTTGGCTGGTTCTCGAACGTCGAGCGTGCCAATTCGCCTCTCCTCCGTCACCCCGGACTCGATCGGTGGGTCCACCCGTTCCCTGGATAGGGCGTGCGAAGAGGTGGCGGGTCGACGGCTGGAGGGGCGCGTCGCCGGTCCGTCTGCGGCCCGGAATCCCGACGACTGGCACACGAGTGTCGGCGCCTGCGCGCCACGACGGGCATTCGGGATCGTTCGCTCCCTGGGACAGTCCCGACGCCATCGGATCGGAACGGTTCCTCGAGGCGCGTGGACTCCGGGTCTTCGCCCGGAGTGACGCGGTAGGAGATCTCCTCGGCGAGTGCCGAACCGTCACGGCGGCTCCGTCACTCCTTCGGCGGCCGGGCATCGGGTCGAGCGGGGGGTTCCAGACGCGTCCGCCGTCTTGCGGTGCACCGCCACAGCCCGCCGATCCATGGCGCCGCGGGCTAAGCTGGGCCCTCATGCACCTCGCCCAGTTCAACGTCGCACGCCTGCGCGCGCCGCTCGACGATCCCTCGATGCGCGGCTTCGTCGACGGCCTGGCGCCGATCAACGCGCTGGCGGACGGCTCGCCGGGGTTCGTCTGGCGGCTGCAGGACGACAGCGGCGACAGCACGGCGGAGCGGCCCTACCCGGACGATCCGGAGGTGGTGATCACGCTCTCGGTGTGGGAGTCGGTGGAAGCGGTGCGCGAGTTCGTCTACCGCTCGCACCACGTCGACTACCTGCGCCAGCGGAGCAGCTGGTTCGAGCCGATGCAGGGTTACACGCTGGTGCTGTGGTGGATCCCCGCCGGCACGCTGCCGACGATCGAGGAAGCGAAGCAGCGGCTCGAGAAGCTGCGCGACACCGGCCCGACGCCGGAGGCGTTCACCTTCCGCCGGGCGTTCCCGCCGCCGGGTGGCGAGAAGTCGCAGGCGGCGGACCGGGCGGCGCACGGCGAGCCGACACGTTCCGAGAACCCAGGCAGCCCGGAGCCGGCGACGCGCTGAATCGTCGCGACGCCGCAACGCGTCGGATCCACCGATGGCCAACCAACACGAGTCCCCGGACCCGCTCTCCGAGCTGCCGATCGGCGGTCGGACGGCTTCGGCGAGAGCGGGAGGCTCGCGTTGGGCGCGGCTGCCGCTGTGGGTCCGGGTGTGGTGGATCACCGGAGCGGTGCTGACGACACTGCTGGCGTTGTTCTCCGCCCTGCCGGGCGCTGGCTGTCTCCAGTTCCTGATCGGCCTGCTCTTCGTCAGCTGGCTGCTGCCGACGCTGCTCTGGGTGGTCTACTGGCTGTGGACGCACCTGACCTACCGGGTCGGCGTGCGGCTGCTCATCTCCTACCTGCTCGTCGCTCTGCTGCCCTTTCCGCTGCTGCTGACGTTGGCCGGCTTCGGCGCCTACCTGCTGATCGGCCAGTACACGTCGTCGTCGCTCGACCAGCTCGTGGAAGGAATCGAGGAGCGGCTCGAGGAGCTGGTGGAGGACGCAGAGCCGCTGCCGCGGCCGGCGGCGCTCGAGACGCTGCGCGAGGGGCCGCGTTTCCCCGACGATCTGCAGGAGCTGCGCGGCCAGACCGCCTGGATGCTGGTCGAGCGGGGGCGTGTGGTCGAGCGGTCGCCGGAGCCGCCCCGGGTGAGGGCCACCGACGCGGCCGAGGGCGCTGACGGCGCGGAGGGAGACGGAGGGGAGCCGGTGCGCGCCTCGCCCGAGCCGCTGCCGGCCCCGTCCTGGCTCGAGTCGGGTCTCGAGAGCGGGCCGTTCGTGACTCCCCGCGGACCGGTGCTGGCGGCGATCTCCCGTCGCGGCGAGCGCACGGTGGCGGTGTGGCTGCCGCTCGGCGCGGCGGCCTCCGAGGTGGTCAGCCGCGATCGCTGGTTCGAGGCGCGCTTCCTGCGCGAGGCGGCGCAGATCGAGGATCAGGACCGCGGCTTCGTCTTCCGTACCGACGTCGACAGCGACGAGGATGACGAGAACGGCAGCGGCTCGGGAGATCTCGGCCTCGACGAGCAGGGCGGTGGACTGAGCACCGCGCTGAGCGGCGAGGGGCTGTGGGAGAAGCGCTGGGTCTTCTTCATCCGGCTGAGCCCCGAGGTCCGCGACTGGCGCAGCGGCGAGGTGCTCGAGCAGCAGTCGAACATCACCCTGCTCACCACCTCGCCGCGCGAGGCTCTGTCGCACCTCTTCCGCTCGCCTTACCAGATCGGCACCGCGATCTGGGGCATGGTGCTCGGCATCGGCTCCTTCTTCCTGCTGATCTACCTCGCGGTGGCGCTGCTCGCGGCGTGGCTGATCTTCCAGATCGCCTGGTCGACCAGCCGCCTGACCCGCGGCGCGCGTCAGGTGGAGGCCGGAGAGCTCGGGCACCGCATCCCCTCGCGCCGCCGCGACCAGCTCGGCGACCTGGCGCGCTCCTTCAACCGTATGACCGAGTCGGTGCAGCACATGCTCGAGGAGGTCGCCGAGAAGGAGCGGTTGAAGAGCGAGCTGGGGCTGGCGCGGGAGATCCAGCAGAGCCTGCTGCCGGCGCGCAGCATGACCCACGGCGGGCTGCGCGTACTGGCGCACTTCGAGCCGGCGGCCGAGGTCGGCGGCGACTACTTCGACCTCTTCCCGCTCGAAGAGGGGCGGTTGATCGTCGCCGCGGGCGACGTCGCCGGTCACGGCCTGCCCACCGGACTGCTGATGGCGATGGTGAAGTCGGCGGTGGCGACGCTGGTGCGCGAGGGGCACCGCGGCGCCGATCTGCTGCAGCGCCTCAACCGCTTCATGCTCGAGCAGCCGCGCGGTCATCGCATGGTGACCCTGGCCCTGGCCGAGATCGATCTCGGCCGGCGCTCGGTGGAGATCACCAACGCCGCCCACCCGCCGCTCTTCCTCACCGGCGAGAACGTCGAGGAGATCCTGCTGCCGGCCCTGCCCGTCGGCTTCGCCTGGAGGCGTGAGCCGCCGTCGCGCCGGCTCGATCTCGGCGCCGACTCGCGGCTGGTCTTCTACTCCGACGGTCTGGTCGAGGCGGTCGACGCCGAAGGCGAGCAGTTCGGCTTCGAGCGCCTGCAGCAGTTCCTGCGCGATCACCGCGAGGTGGTGTCGGAAGAGCTGATGGCGCTGCTGCTCGCCGAGCTGCACCGCCACGTCGGCGAGCGTACTCTCGACGACGATCTGACGGTGCTGGTGGTGGATTGTGGGGTGGGCGGAGCGGAGGAGCCGGCGGAGCGCGATGGCGTCCCCGTGCTGCCGCCCCGCGAGGATGCCGGCCCGGTGACTTCTGAAACGGTGAGGGCGTTGCGCGACGAGGAGTGAGCCAGCGGAGAGCCTGTGCTCGCTTTGCCCTCGGCCATCGAGGGCTGAGCCGTCCGGCCGGGCACTCGTGCAACACTTCGATTCGGCGCTGCGCCATCCGCCCCTTCCCGATCGACCGGAGCACGACATGACGATCTCGGAGAGCCTGCCCACACAGCGCGCCAGGAGCCCGTTCGCGCCGCCGACCCTCGACGAGGCGCGGCGTCACGCGGCGGAGGTGCCGCTGGCGGAGATCGACATCACCCACTGGGACCTCTTCCGCCACGACATCGTGTGGCCGTACTTCGACCGCCTGCGCCAGGAGAGCCCGGTCTACTTCCACCGGCACACCCGCTACGGGCCGCTCTGGTCGGTGACCAGCTACGAGCACGTCAAGGCGATCGACACCGACCACCATCGCTTCTCCTCGGAGCCGACGATCAGCCTGCTCAACCTGCTGGACCCGCTGCCGATGTTCATCGCCATGGACGAGCCGCGGCACAGCAGGCAGCGCAAGACGGTCTCGCCGGTGGTCTCGCCGCGCAACCTGATGGCGCTCGAGCCGACGATCCGCCGGCGCGTCGTCGCGATCCTCGATGCGCTTCCGGAGGGCGAGACCTTCAACTGGGTGGAGAAGGTGTCGATCGAGCTCACCACCCAGATGCTGGCGACGCTGTTCGACTTCCCGTTCGAGGACCGTCACCTGCTGACCCGTTGGTCGGACATCGCCACCGGCGGCAAGGACTCGGGCCACGTCGACACCTGGGAGGAGGCGGGGCTCGAGCTGCAGCGCTGCCTCGACTACTTCACCCGCCTGCGCGACGAGCGGGCGCGCCAGGAGCCCGGCAACGACCTGCTGTCGCTGATGGCGCACGGCGACGCGATCGACGACCTCGATCCGTCGCAGTTCCTCGGCAACCTGCTGCTGCTCATCGTCGGCGGCAACGACACGACCCGCAACTCGATCTCGGGCGGCGTGCTGGCGATGAACCTGTTTCCCGAGGAGGAGGCCAAGCTGCGCGCCGACCCGTCGCTGATCCCCAACGCTGTCGCCGAGATCATCCGCTGGCAGACGCCGCTCGCCTACATGCGACGCACCGCCAAGGAGGACGTCGAGATCGCCGGCGAGACGATCCGCGCCGGCGACAAGGTGGCGATGTGGTACCTCGCCGCCAACCGCGATCCGTCGGTGTTCGAGGACCCGCACCGCATCCTCGTCGACCGCGACAACGCCCGCAGCCACATCTCCTTCGGCTTCGGCATCCACCGCTGCATGGGCAATCGCCTCGCCGAGATGCAGCTGCGCGTCGTGTGGGAGGAGATCCTGCCGCGCTTCGCCGCCATCGAGGTGGTCGGCGACCCGGCGCGCACCAAGTCGAACTTCGTGCACGGCTACACCGAGCTGCCGGTGGTGGTGCGGCGGAGGTAGGACGCGGGAGGCGCTCGCGGGCTCGATGTGCTGCAGCGCCTCGAGGCCGTCGTGCCGAACCTCATCGCGGGATCCACGCACTTGCACGAAGCGTTTGCGAGGCGCGGTGCGAGGAGGCGGATGACTGGGAAACCCCCACGCCGAAGCGAGCGCCAGCGAGCTGAGCCGCATGAGCGAGAGTGAGAGCCGGCGAACACTGGCGCTCACTCCCTGGCCTCCCCCTGCAGGGGGAGGAGGTCAGAAGGCGCTCCCTCCCCTTTCAAGTGGAGGGTTGTGGTGGGGTTGTCCCAGGCATTCGGCTCGCTGCATTGCGCGGCAGTCGACCCTTCAGGACTTCCCCAACCCTGACCCCAACCCCTCGTCTCTTCCCTCGTCCCTCTCTCAGCCGCCCCCGAATCTCCGCGACACCACCACCCAGTAATACGTCTCCTCCACGCCACGGCTGGGCTCGGCGCCGAGGCCGCGGCCGACGCCGAAGTGCCAGTCGGTCTCGAATGGGCCGTGCAGGTCGAGGTTGAGCTGGCCGCCGAGCAGGCGCTGCTCGAACTGGCTGGTGGGGTCGCCGGGCAGCGCCTCGGTGTCGATGTTGACGGCGTCGAGGCGGATGCGCAGCGGCAGGCGCCAGATGCGGAAGTTGTAGCTCGCGGCGGCGTGGGTGCCGCGGTCGAAGCCGATGCCCCCGCTGTAGCCGGGCACCCGGGCGCCGACCTGGAAGAGGCGGGGGCGCGAGAAGCGGTCGTCGTTCGCGGCGGTGATCAGGGCGAGGGAGGCGCCGACGGTCTGCGAGCGGCCGAACGAGTGCGAGGTCGAGACCCGCAGGCTGGCGACGTCGAAGCTGGTCTCGCCGGGCTGGGAGGCGTCGATTCCCCAGTCGCGGAACTCGTCGCGCTCGCCGTGCATCCAGCGCAGCTCGGTGGTGAAGTGCCGCCGGGTCCAGGTGAGGTCGAAGCCGACCTGGTGCTCGGTGGTGTCGCGCGGCAGCACGAAGGCCGGGTCGGTGCCGGGACGCCGCTCGAAGACGAGGTCGTGCAGCTCGTAGCGCAACCGCAGGCCGAGCTGGCCGGTGAGCGGGCGCGACAGGGAGAAGCGGATCGAGGTGCGCTCGGTGTCGAGGCTGAGGTTGCGGAAGGAGCTCTCGTCGCCGGGCGCCTGCGGTTCGACGTCCTGGAACAGGAAGTCCTCCTCGGGATTGAATCGCACGTCGAAGGAGGTGGTCGAGGACCAACGTGAACCGAAGAACGACGGATCGGTGAGCGAGATCAGGCCGTCGTCGTCGAAGCCGCCGATCCAGAAGTAGAGCTCGCCCTTGCCGCGCTTGCCGCGGCCGAGGAAGTCGAAGTTGACGTAGTTGAAGCCCCAGAAGGTGTCGCTCTCGGCGGCGCCGGTGCCGCCCGAGGCGCCGAAGCTGATGCGACTGTTGGAGGGGAAGGCGTGCAGACCGGCGAGCACGGCGTCGCCGCCGGCGGTCGGCACCGCGAGATCTCCCAGCTCGGAGCCGAGCGGCGAGGTGTCGGCCGCCGACGAAGTCTCCTGCTGCTGCAGGGTGGGCTCGATGCGGGACGCCACGGTCACCTCGCCGCAGCGCCCCGGCACGTCGCAGTCGTCGCGCTCGCGCAGCAGGCCGACGGCGTCGGTGCCATCCAGCGGCCCGTAGGGCAGATCGCCGCGGCCCGGCTTCAGGTCGTCGCCGCGCAGCAGCCAGCGGTGGCCGTCGGGCGGCGTCGCGACGTGGATCAGGATGTCGCTGGCGTGGGCCTGCTCGACCTGACGCTCGATGTCAGCGCGGTTGAAGTAGAACTCGCTGCGCTCGTAGTCGATGGTGTAGGAACCGGTGAAGTCGAGGTAGTCGACGGTCTCGGTGCCGCGTCGCAGGCGCCAGTCCCAGTAGCAGTCGCCGCTGCCGCTGGCGTCGGGGACCCACTCGAAGTCGGTGGTGTACTCGCCGGAGAGCACTCCGACGCCGAGGTTGCGGTGGGCGGTGCGGATGCGCAGGTGGGCGCCGGTCTGCTGGTCGATCCACACCGTGCCCGAGACCAGTCGCCCCTCGGTGACGGGCTCGAAGCCGATCTTCCACGCCGGCCGACCGTCGACCTCGCCGCGCCCCTCGTAGGTGTAGCGGTAGGTCTTGCGGTTCTCGACCGTCAGCGGCTCCATCTCGATGCGGTCGATCGGCCGGCCCAGCACGCCCTTGTAGAGCTTGTCGTGCGGCACCTGCACGCCGTCGCGCCACAGGTTCAGGTGGTGGTACTCGTCGTGCCAGCCGCGCCGCGACAGGATGCGGTGCTCCCAGCGCGAGCGCCGTCCGTCGCGCCACATCGGGGTGATCGTGGCGTACTCCATGACGTCGAGGGAGAGGCGCCGGTCGTCCTCGCGCTGCTGGAAGATCTGGTTCTGCACCACCACCTCGTAGGGGTCGACGATGACGTCGTCCTCGACCATCACCCGGCCGCTGCGCGCGATGCGCGAGCCCGGCTCGAGCTCGACGATCCAGTGCCGCGCGCTGCCGTCGAGCTGCAGCGCGATCGAGCGCCCCTCGAAGTCGCTCGCCACCTCTGCCCCGGTCGGGAAGGCGACGCGCGCCTCGGCGATCGGCTCGAGCTGGAACCAGAGGCGCTCGCTGGTGCCCTCGTGGGCGGTGATGGCGACCAGGTAGCGGTTGGTCTGCGGGTCGAGGAAGAACTTCGCCGAAACGCCGTCGGGTGCGATCAGCGACGGTTGGCCGTCGAGCAGCCCCGCCTCCAGGTTGCCGAGCGCGTCGAGGAAGGCTGTCTCCTTGGGGTCTGGATCGGCGTCGGCCACCAGCACGAGAGCGGCGCCGCGACGGCTGCCCTCGAGAAGCACATCGAGCAGGGAGTCGCCGCTGCCTCGAGGGCCGGCCGCGATCGTGGTGCGCAGCCAGGGGCGCCCCGAGTCGTCGATCGCGGGCACGAAGAGAGGCGATGCGGAAGCGTCGGATCCCGGGGTCAGATAGCCGTCGACGTAGGGGGCCAGCTCGGCGTCGACCAGTGCCTCGAGGGTGGCGGGCTCCGCTTCGAGGGCGAAGCGGGACCGGCCGAGACGGGCCCCGAGGTCGACGACGAGGTTCTTGAGCTCGAAGGCGATGCGCCGGCGCACGGCGAGATCGCCGAGCGGCTCGGCGCCGAAGATCGACAGATCGCCGAGCCGCACGATGACGTGACTCCACGCACCCTCGCCCTCCAGCTCGACGTCTGCGGCGCGGCGGACGTCCGGGTAGTCGACCGTCAGCACCTCGGACTCGATCTCGTTGCGGCCGAGCCACTCCGGCAGAGCGGTGAAGTCGTCCTCGCGGCGCAGCAGAGGACCGGCGTCGCGGCGCAGGCGACGTAGCGCGGCGGCGTCGAGCTCGGGCCCGGGCACCACGGTGAGGGTGCCGTCCTCGAGCGCCGCCACGTCGAGCGCGTACGGCTCGACGAGCCTGCGCAGCAGGTGCTGGCCCTCGGCCGGCGTGAGGCGCTCTGGAGGCGGCCAGCCCTCCAGGTTCCCCCGCACCAGGTAGGCCGGGGAGAGCAGGTTCTCGCTGTAGGCGATGCGCAGGCCGCGCGAGCGAAGCGCGTCGACCGCCTCGGTCACCGGCCGGCAGGCGAGCGATCTTGCGGCATCGCGGGCAGAGGTGGAGACGGGAGTGGTGAGCAGGGTCGCGAGCGAGGCGGCAGCGATGCAGAGGGCGGTGGCGACCGGGGGCCTGGGGGAGCAGCCTCGGCGGTCGTCGTGCGGCGTTGGAGCGGGGGAAGGCATCGCGGTCCTCCTCGGCAGTGATCCGCCTGCAGCTCCAGAGCTCCGAGACCGTAGATCCCGTGCGTGGATCCTGTGGTCGAAAGGCCAGAGCATGGCAGCTCTTGGTCGTCACACTGCCCGGCGGTGTCGCGTGTTCTGACGAGTTAGACCGGCGGGGTGACGGGAATCCTTCGGCCGATGGTTGCCGGAGCGGTGAGGAGGAGTCGCCTCAGGAGACGCGGCGCGTTGTTGAAACAGGGAAGTGGTCGCCGCTCAGCAGCGATTTCGTTCCAAGGCCATCCTCACCCCCTTTGCCGAAGCGAGCGTGAGCGAGCTGAGCCGAAAGACCGGCAGTCGAGCCTGTGAAGACTGACGGTCTACCCTCGGTTGGGCGGAGTCGCTCGAGGAGACGCGGGCGCCTCGGGAGACCGGGAAGTCGTCGCCGCCCAGCAGCGATGCCATCCTCACCCACCCTGAGCCGCATGGTTCGCGGGCTCTTCGAGCTTCGAAGGATCGTCGCCGACTCCAGCGTCTAACCTGCGACAGTCTCTCTCTTTCTCTCTTCCCTTTCCCACTTACCCTTTCCCTTTTCCCTTTTCCCTCATCCCCCAACCCCCAACCCCCAACCCCAACCCCCAAACCCCTTCCGCCGCCCCGTGTCCCTCTTCCCCCAAACCCACGACCGCCGCCTCCAAGGCCGTCTCCTGCGCGGCGACACCGCGGCGTTCGACGAGTTCTTCGCCACCTACCATCCGGCTCTGGTGCGCTTCGCGCTGGCGCGGCTCGGCGGCGAGATGGAGCTGGCGGAGGAGGTGGCGCAGGTGACGCTGTGCCAGGCGGTGCGCAAGCTGCACACCTGGCGTGGCGAGGCTTCGCTGCTGACCTGGATGTTCACCATCTGCCGGCGGCAGATGGCCGACGAGCTGCGGCGCCTGGGGCGACGGCAGGAGATCCCGGTCAGCGAGCTCGACGACGAGATCCTCGCTGCGCTCGAGTCGCTCAGCGATCCGGAGAGCGACGCCTCGAGGCGGGCCAGGCGGCACGAGCTGGCCCAGCGGGTGCGGGCCACGCTCGAGCGGCTGCCGAGCCGGCAGCGTCAGGTGCTCGAGGGCAAGTACCTGCGGGAGCTCAGCGTGCGCGAGATCGCCGCGGCACTCGGGGTCAGCGAGAAGGCCGCCGAATCGCTGTTGTCGCGGGCGCGCGCGTCGTTCCGCGAGGCGTTCGTGCTGGTCGAGCGGGCGGCGGCGACGGCGAAGGCTCCGCGACCTATGGCCGAGGCGGAGACGCCATGACGATGCCCTCGCACGATTCGCGCGATCCGCTCGCCGAGCTGCTCGAGGTCGGTTTCGAGGAGGCCGCGGCGTCGCCGACCGACGGGTCGTCGCGCGGCAGCGCGCAGGGCGTCGCGCCTCGGGTCGGCTCGGCCGACGACGGCGTTCCTTCCGACGACGCCGGGGAGTCGCTGACGTCCCAGGCAGCCCGACCGGAGGCGACCGCTCGGGCCTACGAGACGGCGCGCTCCGCCTGGCGCGAGGCGCTCTCGCGCCGACGTCGCCAGCGCTTTGCAGTCCTCGCCACCGCGGCGACTCTGCTGCTCGGCTGTGCGCTCGGCGTCGCGTGGTGGCGCCAAGGTATGCAGCGACCGGCGGCGATTCTGCGGGTCGTGCAGGGCGAGGTGTTGCAGGGCGACGGCCAGCCGCTGCGCGGCGCCGAGCTGCAGCTGGCCCGCGACAGCGTGCTGGCGACCGGCTCCGACAGCGGCGCCGCCTTCGAGCTCGCCGGCGGCGCTCACCTCAGGCTCGGCCGGAGCAGCCGTGTGCGCCTGCGCGACGCGCGCAGCATCGAGCTGCAGCAGGGTGGCGTCTACTTCGACTCGCGGCGCGACGCGGAGAGCTCCGGCTCGTCCGGCCGCGACGACGGGGCGGCGCGCCGGGCGGCATCGGCGAACCAACCGGGCACCTCGGTGGTCGTCTCCGTCGAGACGCCGCTGGCGACTCTGCGCAATCTCGGCACCCGCTACCAGGCGAGGGTCGAGCGGGAGCTGCTGCACGTCGCGGTGCGCTCCGGGACGGTGCTGGTGAAACCGCGGCGCGGCAACGAGATCTCGCTGTCGGCCGGTGAGTGGCTGACGCTCGCCGGCGACGGAGTCCGCGAGCGCGGTCTGGTGTCTGCCTTCGACCAGCGCTGGAGCTGGACCTGGAGCCTGGCGCCGCCGTTTGCCACCGAAGGGCGGACGCTGGGCGAGTACCTCGGCTGGGTGGAGCGCGAGCTCGGAGTGGAGCGCCGCGTGCTCGCCGAGCCGAGCGTGGTGCAGATGCGACTGCGCGGCGACCTGGTCTGGCGCTCGGTGCTGGAGTCGCTGCAGCCGACGCTCGCCCTGTGCGGTCTCGAAGGCGAGATCGACGGCGGCGTGCTCACGGTTCGCGACCGTGGTGCGGCGGGCGATCCGAGGTGACGTCGACATCCAGCACGGGCAGTTCCACACTCCATCTCCCGCCCTCGACGCCGCACTGCGGGCACCGAGTCGGCCGGAGATCCGAGAGTCGATCGGCCATGCCCGGTGCCGGCCGCCGATCTCGACCGGCGGCCGAGGTCGCGTCGGCCTGTTCGCCGAGGCCGACGTGCAGACGCAAGGGCGCGGAGCCGACGAGCCCTGACCGGGGCGGCTGCTATCTTGCGTCGCCATGAGCGACTCGAAGAAGCGGCAGAGCCCCGATCTTGCGCATGCCTCCGGCGCCGTCGATCCGACCCGACGTCCCGGCAACGGCGGCGCCGAGCCGCCGACCGCCGACGAACAGGCGCTGGCGGCTCTCCTGCGCGGACTGCCCGAGCGCCTGTTGCCGTCGCGCTACTTCGAGGCCGGCGCGATCGCGGCGACGGACGTGGCGACGGCCGCTCGGGCGGTCAGTCGCGTGCTGCTGGGCAGCGCCGCGGCGAGCGGCGAAGCGCAGCTCGGTCCGGAGACCTTCCAGCGCGAGATCGCCGCACGCCTCGGCACCGACGAGGCCCGCGCCGAGCAGATCTTCGACTGGCTGCAGGAGGTCGCCGAGGAACGTCCGTTCGTCTTCCCCAAGCTGGTCGCCGAGCGCAGTGACGGCGAGACCCTGCAGCTGCTGCCGGATCAGGGGTTGCCGGGCGACCTGGCGTTCCGCTGGGCGCTGACCCGCGAGGTGCTCGAAGAGGTGGCCGAGGACGGCGGCGGCGAGACGGACTAGTCTGCCAGGTGGCGCACGAACCACTCGACCGTCTTCACCGTCGAGGTCAGGCGGTTCGGCGCCTTGCGGAAGCCGTGACCCTCGTCGGGGAAGAGCACGTACTCGACCGGCACGCCGCGACGCTCGAGGTTCTCGACCACCTGCTCGGCCTCGACCACCGGCACGTTGGTGTCGTTGGCGCCGTGCAGCACCAGCAGCGGGGTGCGCACACGGTCGAGTCGGTGGATCGGTGAGAGCTGCCGGAGGAGCTCCTTCTGGGTCTCGGGGTCGCCGTACTCGGTGCCCGAGATCGCAGCCATCCACGGTTCGGTGTTGGCGAAGAAGGTCTCGAAGTTGACCATGCCGAAGAGGTTGACGCCGGCGGCGAAGAGCTCGGGATAGTCGGTGACGCCGACCATCACCGCGTAGCCGCCGTAGCTGCCGCCCATGATGCCGAGACGCTCCGGATCGGCGATGCCCGACTCCACCAGGTGTCTGGCGCTCGCTTCGATGTCGCGGTTGGCGTCGACCCGCAGCTCGCGGTTGTCGAGGTTGACGAAGCGCTTGCCGAAGCCCGAGGAGCCGCGGATGTTGGGCGCGAAGACGCCGATGCCCTCGGCGAGCAGCGCCTGGTAGTCGGAGCGCAGGGTGGGTCGCTCCTGGCCTTCCGGACCGCCGTGGAAGCTCAGCACGTAGGGCGGCTTCGCCTCGTCCTGGCCCTCGTCGCCGGCCTTCGGTCGATAGAGCCAGCCACTCAGCTCGAGCCCGTCGTGGGCGTTGAAGGTGACCAGCTCGGGGCGCACCAGCTCGGCGAGGTCCACCCCTGGATGCGGGCAGTTGGTGAGCAGCGCCCCGCGGCCGGTCTTGGGATCGAGGCCGAACACGTTGGCCGGCAGCGCCGCGCCGGCGACGGTGAACACGAGCATGCGGGCGTCGGCGCTCCACTCGAGCGAGCCGACCAGATCGGCGCCTCCCGTCTGCACCGGCTGTGAAGCACCGCTCTCGAGGCCGTAGAGCTCGAGCTCGGAGCGCCCGGCGACGTTCCACACCAGAGCGGCGACCCTCTCGTCGGGGGAGACCGCGAACGACTCGAGGTCGGCGTCGCTGCGCGCCCGCAGCACGGTGATCGGCGACGCGCTCACCGACTCTCCTTCGCCGTCCACCTCGATACGCCCGAAGGTGATGCGGTCGCTCTCCTGGTTGCCCGCCACCCACACGGTTCTCCCGTCGGAGCTGAGCTCGCCGTCGAAGCTGCCGGGTCCCTGGTGCTCGGTGAGCAGGAGCTCGCGCAGGGTGGCGCCGTCGTCGCCCAGCTCCCTCAGGTAGAGGTCGTTGCTGCCGCGTCCCTCCAGCTTGGTGATCAGCAGACGCTGGACCGCGCCTTGCTGCTCTGCGAGATCGAGGATCCCTCCGAAGCCACCGATCTCCGCCGCGAGGTCGAGGCGTTGCTCCTCGACATCGTAGAGGTAGCCGTCCATCGCCGCGGGATCGCGCGCGTTCGAGCTCAGCGGGAGAAAGCGGCCGCTGGCGCTCCAACGCCCGATGCGATGCATCTCGCTACCGCCGGAGGTGATCCGCTCGACATCGAAGCCGTCGGGCGAGACGAGGTAGACCTGCGAGTTCATGCCGCCGCCCGGCGCCGCGCTCACCGCCAGGCGCTCGCCGTCCGGCGACCAGCTGACCCCGGCGACCGTGTCGTCGAGCGCGGTGACCTGGGTCGGCCAGCCGCCACGCGACGGCACCTTCCAGATCTGCGGCGTGCCGCTGATGTCGGCGACGAAGGCGAGGGTCTGGCCGTCGGGAGAGAGTGCCGGTGAGCGGCACGAAGTGATGCGGGCGAAGCGGGCGACGCGCTCGCGGATCGCGTCGGAGCTGGCGGGTCCGGTCGCGGAGGTCTCGGTGGCGAGCAGGCTGGTGGCGAGTGCAGCTGCCCAGGCGACCAGCGGGCCGAGGCGTGTCGAGTGGCTGTTCATGGACCAGATCCTACGTTCCGCCGCGTCGGGCTGGCGCGCCAGGGAGCCGGTGGTGGTTCGTCTCGGATGAGGTGTGGGCCTCCCGCCTCCGCGTATCCCATGGTGAGCGCTGTCAGAACGACGCGCTTCGTCCCGTCCCGTTCGGTTCTGGGAGGGCGTTCCCTTTCCGCTCGAGGAGGTTTCCCGAAGTGAGCGAGAGCCGTATCCCGAAGGACCTGCGACGCAGGCCGAACACGCTCCTGCGGGTCGCTGTGCTCGGCGCCCTCGTCACCCTTATCGTCGTCGGTGAGGCTCAGTTGCTCGCCAATCCTCGAGTCATCGACCTCAACCCGACCGAGGAGCCCTTCAGCCCGTTCCTCGCGTACGACGGCGATGGCGTCGTCTATCGTGGTCTCTACTACTTCCTCGGTAACGACGGGCGGCACGGCGAGGAGCTGTGGGTGAGCGACGGCACGGAGGAGGGCACGCGCCTGCTCAGGGACCTCGATCCGGGCCCGGTCGGCTCCGCGCCGCGTGACTTCCTCGTCGCCGACGGGCTGCTCTTCTTCAGCGCGACGGACTCGGCCCATGGGCGTGAGCTCTGGGTGACCGACGGCACGCCCGAGAACACGGAGCGGATCACCGACCTGGCGCCCGGCGCGGCCTCGAGCTCACCCTCGGACCTCGCCTGGGACGGCGGTCTGCTCTTCTTCGCCGCCACGACCCTGGCGAAGGGTCGCGAGCTGGCGGTGTGGGACGGCTCCGAGGCGACCGTGCTCGAGCTGCAGCCGGGCGTTGAGGGTGTCGATCCCGTCGGCATGACGGTCGGACCGGCGCGGGGAGTCTTCTTCAGTGCCTATCTCGAGGGGGTCGGGCGCGAGCTCTTCTTCAGCAACGGCACCTCCGGCGGTACCGACCTGGTCGCCGACATCTTCTTCGGCGAGAACGACTCCGACCCGGAGGAGATCACCCTGGTCTCCGACGAGATCGTGTTCTCGGCACGCGACGAGAGCCTCGGTCGCGAGCTGGTGAGATACCGCCCGTCGACGGGTGTCCTCACCGTGGAAGATCTCCGCGACGGCGCCGGTGGCTCGTTCCCGAAGCGCATTACACCGTTCAGCGACGTGCAGGTCTTCTTCATCGCCAACGACGGCTCCGCCGGCGAGGAGCTCTGGGACTACCTGCGCGTCACCGGCGCCATCGAGCGACGCACCGACATCGACGGTGGGGCTGCCAATGGAGTGGGCGGCTTCCCCCAGGTGCTGGGGAACAAGGTCTGTTTCTCGGGATGGCAACCCGCCACGGGATGGGAGCCCTGGTGCTACGACGTGCTCGCTGGAGCGAGACCCCTGGGTGATCTCGAGTCGGGAACGGACGGCTCCAGCCCGAGCTCGTATCTGGCCGTCGACGGCTGGCTCTACTTCCACGCCTACAGCGGTCCGACCTGGGGCAAACTGTGGCGCAGCGACGGCACCGCAGCCGGCACCGAGGTCATGAACGACTTCGATCCCGATTCGACTCTCGACAGCGGGCGGCCACTGGCCTGGGTCGACGAGACGCTCCTCGTCCAGCTGTCCGGAGTCGACGGGCGTACCTACGCCCTTGCCGAGACCTCGAGGCCGAGAGTCTGGAGCATGCTGTCGGAGGAGGTCCTGTCGTCGTCGTTGCCCAGGTACATGGCTTCCGACGGAGACGGCGGAGTCCGCTTCACGGCATATCGGCCGCACGAGGGCAACGAGCCGTGGACCGCCGATGGCGAGAGTGCTCGGCTCATCGAGGACCTCGTGCCTGGCGAGCAGTCCTCTTGGCCACGCACCTACCTGGTGCACCGAGACCGTACGGCGATGGTCGGCGTCGAGCAGGGATCGATCGCCGGCGAGCCCTATGTGTGGGATGGCGCATCGGTGCAGCAGATCAACCTGTCGGCTGGCGATTCCGAGCCCTGGGGGCTCGCCGCGGTGGGCGATCGGGTTCTGACCGCCTCCTCGGAGTTCGACGAGGAAGCGCTCTGGGCGATCGATCCCGTGACGTCGACCACCGAACAACTCACCACGGACCGTCCCGGGCGATTCGTCGGTGCAGGAGCTCTCGGGCTCTTCGCGCAGGGCTTCGAGCTGTGGAAGACCGACGGCACCGCGGTCGGAACGGAGCTGTTGGCGACCGCGCCGGAGCGGTTTCGCGAGCTCGCTGTGCTCACCGAGCCGACGGAGACGAGCGCGCTCTCGGCCTTGCTGACCACCGAGACGTTCCCGGAGGACCTGATCGAGCTCTGGCACACCGACGGCACCACGACGGGCACGCAGATGCTTCTCGGGAGCTTCGCTGCTCTGGGGTTCGCCGAGGACCTGCTGGTGCCGCCCTGGTTCGCGGTGTCCGGCGGCCTGGGGCTCCTGGCGGCCCGGCTCGAGGGCGCCACCCACCGCGAGCTCTTCGTCACCGACGGCACGGTGGCGGGCACCCAGCAGATCACTCAGCGTGCCAGCGACGACTTCGTGCCCGAAGAGCTCTTCGTGATCGGCGCGGTCGACGGCGGTTGGATCTACCAGGACTGGCACCAAGAGTCCGGGCCGGAGATCTGGTTCACGGACGGGACGATCACCGAGATCGTCGAGCTGGTGCCCGGCGTGCTCGGCTCGCGCCCGGTCGGCCTCGACGACGATGCTCCGTACCGCGGCGCGACGATCGACGGCGAGCTGGTCTTCTCGGCGTACACGGAGGATCGCGGCTACGAGCTGTGGCGCAGCGACGGCACCGCGTCCGGCACGGTGCCGCTGCGCGAGCTGCGCCCGGGGGAGGCCGGCGAGCCGCTCGACCTGATCGCCTCGGGCGGCCGGGCCTGGGCGGCGGGACACGGGCCGGACGGAGAGGGACGCGAGCTCGTGGTCTACGAGCTGGCACTCTTCGAGGACGGATTCGAGTCCGGCGACACGAACGCGTGGAGCTCGGTCGTACCTTGATTCAGAGGCCGGTTCCCTACGGGTCGACGAACTCCCGCATCAGCAGCGAGAGCGCCTCGGCGCGGTGCCGAGTGCCGTGCAGATAGGGACGCCAGGCCCGCTCGAGCATCGGCAGGAACGCGCCGGAGCGGCGCTGCCAGATGCCGTACTTGTCGGCATAGGTCGTGTGCCCGGGGATCGCGGTGCGCGCCGCCTCGCCAGCGGTGAAGAAGATCATCGCGTGGCTGAGGCCGCCGGGGAAGCGCACCCCGTGGGCGATCGCGGCGGCGCGCAGCATCTGGAACTGTGCGTCGTCCCACTGGTGCATCGCCTCGTGGAAGAGGATCTCGAGACCCTCGGTGCTGCCGCGGATCGCCTCGTCGAGGCTCGAGACCACCAGCAGCCGGCCGCTGGTGGAGTAGGCGCCGGCCCAGTTGCAGTAGCCGGAGAGCTGGATCGGGTAACCGCCCTCCGGCCACGGCAGACCGTAGGCCCGGGTGACGAAGGCGAGGATCTCGGCGCCGTGTTCGGCGATCAGTGGCTGCATCGAGACGACCCAGGCGCGGTTCGCATCGCGGTGCTCCGGCCACCACAACCGCCGGTAGAGCGGCGCCGCCTGCTCGAGCGCCCGCCGCCAGGCGGGATCGAGCTCGACGCCTTCGAGGTCGCCCGCTTCGGCGGGCAGCGCGGCGAGGGCTCGCGTCGCCGCGACCAGCTCCTCGTCGAACACCGCGTCGAGCTGGCTGGCTCCGGTGGCGTAGGTCGAGACCGCCGCACGCCACGCCTCCCGCTCGGCGGCGGGCAGCCCCTCGAGCCCGCGCTGCTGGTCGGCGGGGGCTTTGGCGACGGCGTCGCGCCCGCTGTCGGAAGCTCCGGATTCGGCACGGCCCAGCACGTAGAGGAAGTGGTGCAGGTTGAGCCAGAAACCATCGGTCTCGAAGCGGAAGATCGGTTCTGGAGGAGCGCTTTCGGGCGCCTGGGATCTTGCCGCCGGGACGACGAGGAAGATCGTCGTGCAGGCGACGAGCAGGGCGGAGCAGTGCCTGTCGGAAGTTCGCATCGGCTCATCCCCTTTCCAGCTGCGGGTGGGACCTGATAGTCCGAGTTGCTGCCCATGGTACGGGTCCCGTCGGGACGGCGTTGTAGCGTTCGGCCTTCGACCGCACCGCCTCGTCACCCGATCGGCTGTCCGCAGGAGGAAGCCTTGCGCCGTCCGCAGGTCTCGATCTCGGTCCGTACCGCCCTGGCTCTGACGCTCTGCGGCGTCACCCTGGCGGTGGGCGGCGCGATCCTCGCGACCACCTTCGTCGGCGCCGAGCGCACTGTGCGCTCCCTGTCGAGCCGGCTGGTGGACAACGCGGCGCGGCGCGCCGAGTTCGAGATCGAGAACTTCCTGCGGCCGCTCGACCAGCAGCTGCGCTTCACCGCCAGCTGGGCAGGCTCGGGCCTGCTGACGCCACGCGACGTCGATGCGATGCGGCGTCTGCTCGCCCCCGTTCTCGAACAAAACCCTCAGATCGCCGCGGCGGTGATCGCCGACCGTGAAGGCAACGAGCTGCGCCTGCTGCACGACGGCAGCACGTGGGGCCTGCGCCAGAGACTCGCCGATCGCCCGGGCGAGCAGGTGTGGATCCGTTGGCCCAGTGGTTCGCGGTCGACCGACCGGGCGCCGGCGCCACTCGACGAGGAGCTCGAGGCGGGGCCGGTGCCGGGGCCCGACGCGGTGCCGCGCACCTGGTTCGAGGACACCTTGGCTCTCCTGCGCAGCGACAGCGAGCGCAGCGAGCCGCCGGAGCTCTATGCCACCCAGCCGTACCGTCTGGTCGGCACGACGCGGCTCGGGGTGACTCTGGCCCTCGGCGTCTGGGGTCCCGAGACCGAGCCTCTCGTGGTGGCGTTCGACGTCCTGCTCGCCGGCATGCGCGACTTCGTCTCCCACATGACGGTGGGAGAGAACGGCTCGGTGGTGCTGCTCAGCGAGGAGGGCAGGCTGGTCGCGGCGCAGCCACGGGTGCTGCCGCCGGGCGCCACCGAGGCCGACTGGCTGTTCCGTTTTCCCGAAGAGATCGACTCGCCGCTGCTGCAGGCCGCCAGTGCGGCGTATGCGCGCAGCGGGACCGAAGATGCCGCAGGCGCCAATGGCGCGCAGCGCCGATTCCACAGTGGCGAGCGCGCCTGGTGGGGGCAGGTGCGTCCGTTCGAGCTGCAGACCGGCACCCTGCTCATCGTCGTGCTGATCCCCGAGACCGACCTGCTCGCCGAGCGCAGCGCCATCCGCCGGCGCGTGGCGCAGGTCACCGGTGTGGCGCTGCTGCTGGCGCTCGCCGCGGCGGTGGTGGTCAGCCGGCGCTTCTCGAGCCCGATCGAGACCCTGGTGCGCAACGCCGAGCGCATCCGGGTCGGTGAGCTCGACGCGGCCGAGCCGGTCGACAGCTCGCTGCGCGAGATCCGCGACCTGGCCGACGCCGGCCAGCGCATGCGGGCCGGTCTGGCCGCCCTGATGAAGGTCGAGGGGGATCTGCAGCTGGCGCGGCAGATCCAGCGCAGCACGCTGCCTTCGACGCTGCCGAAGATCTCGGGCTGGAACATCGCCGCGCTCTCCGAGCCGGCCGACGAGACCGGCGGGGACACCTACGACGTGATGGGACTGGACGAGCACGGGCACCTGGTCTCGAGCGCGGACCGCTGCACGCGTGCGGCTCTGCTGCTCGCCGACGCCACCGGTCACGGCGTGGGCCCGGCTCTCTCGGTGGCCCAGGTGCGTGGCATGGTGCGCGGAGCGGTCCGCTCCGGCGCCGACCTCGACGCGGTGGCCGAGCAGCTCAACGAACAGCTGGTGGTCGACCTGCCGCGCAACCGCTTCATCACCGCGTGGCTCGGGGTGATCGAAGCCGACCGTGGCGTCTTGCGCTACGTCAGTGCCGGGCAGGGGCCGTTGCTGGTGGTGCGCCGCGACGGCGAGACCTCGCGCCTCGCCGCCTCCTCGCCGCCGCTCGGAGTCTTCGCCGGCCGTGAGCTGCGCATGGCGCCGGAGATCGAGCTCCAGCCGGGCGATCTCTTCGTGGCGCTGACCGACGGCTACTTCGAGGCGTTCTCCCCCGAAGGCGAGGAGTTCGGGCTGGAGCGGGTCGAGGCGGTGCTGCGCGCCAACCTCGGCCGCACCGCCGAGCAGATCGTCGAGGCTCTGGAGCGGGCGGTCGAGTCCTTCGCCGCCGGCGCTCCGGCGGAGGACGACCGCACCGCGCTGGTGCTGCAGCGGACGGGTTGAAAGAGCCTCGCCAATGGTGGCACCCCCACCCTGCCCTCCCCCTGAAGGGGGAGGGTGTCGGAGTCGCGTCGCTTCGACGGTCCCTAGGGTCAGGACCCGCCGCCGAGGCGAGCTCGTCGAGCCGAGCCGCACGACGTGAGCTCGGATTTCTCCCGAGGTCAGCGTCGTAA
>ERZ869936.530-NODE-530-length-35426-cov-6.238161_pt1 | contig 35426 bp, 37 predicted proteins | sample MGYA00520876_ERZ869936 | MGnify/ENA primary metagenome ERZ869936 (study PRJEB32218, sample SAMN09650985) | biofilter metagenome | isolation source: enrty point of leading RO module | place: Saudi Arabia: Thuwal, RO plant located on Red Sea | collected 2016-02-17 ... | reverse complement strand
TGACGCTGCGCTGTCCATCCGTGGCCGTCTATCGCGGGCTGCACCCGCCACAGCGGGGCGCAGCTCGCCTCCTGATTGCCGAGATTGTCGGACGGGTGAAAGGCGTCACCGCGGGTACCGCCGGGGGTGATAGAGAAGGAGTAGGCCGTGGATCGGTCGCGACGGGTGTCCAGCGAGATGAACAGCTCCTCGGTCGGCATGCCGCTGTCGCGGCGACCCACCAGTGGACGGATCGCGTCCGGCGTGCCGGAGTGCATCCGCGCGCCGATCACCAGCGCGTCCCCGACCAGGAGGAAGCGCACCTCGGTGTCGTCGGCGGCCGGCGACCCCTCGTTCGGCTCGCGCTGGATGAAGCCGCGCGCCGGCTCGAGCGTGCGCCACACCGGCTCGTCGAGGCGGCCATCGAGGGTGATTGTTCCGGAAGCGGCCTGCCCGGCAATCACCTGCCGGGGCGCACGCGGCCCTTGACCGGCGAGGGAAGGCGCCACAAGGACCACCGTGGCGACGAGGATCAGGCGAGTGGAAGGCATGGCCAGCACGACGTCCTCCGGGCCGAAACGTTTCATGTTGCACCACTGCAACGCGATCCTCCGGCCCTACGGGGGCGACAGCTGTAAAGTTACAGATGTAGTAGTAGACTCCGGCCGCGTCCCTGATCCGGGATCGTGACCCTCGGCCGGGATCCGAGGTATGACCGGTCAGGAGGGGCAATGATGCCGACCAGCCGATGGAGCGCCGCGTTCTTGTGTCTGGCATTGGCCGCGTGCGGATCGACCGGACCCAGCCCGCTCGACCAGCTGGCCCTCGCCGAGGGACGCTGGGAGCGGTCCGGACCCGAACAGTACGAGTTCGAGTTGCGGGTGGTGTGCTTCTGCCCGGCCGAATACGCCGAGTGGCACCGGGTGCGCGTGGCAGCCGGCGCGATCACCGACCTGGTGACCGTCGAAACCCAGGCACCGGTGCCGTCGGCGCGGTGGGCCTAGTGGTCCACGGTGGACCCGCTCTTCGACCATCGCACGGCCGGCGACACGAGCGCCGACTTCCTCGACGATTCCCCGACCGTGGTCCGGGAGCAGGTCGTTTCGGTGCTCGCCGAGGCGGAAAGCCGCTTTGAACTGGCGCGATGAGCCGCCGAGTCATCCTCGACGAGTGCCTGCCGCGCAAACTCAAGCGGATCCTTGGCGACAACCGGGTCGAAACCGCTTTCGAAGCCGGGCTCGCCGGACTGAAGAACGGCGAGTTGCTGAGCGCCATCGGAGGAACCTACGAGGTCTTCGTCACCGTTGACAAAGCCCTGGCCGATCAACAGAACCTCTCCGCACTCACCTTCGGAATCGTCTTGATCCGGGTTCCAAGCAACGCCATCGAAGATCTCCTGCCGCTGGCCACAGCGCTGCGCTCCGCCATCGCCGGAGTCCGCTCCGGAAACCTGATCGAGGTCAGCGGCTACTGATCCCATTTTCATGAACACCATCGTCACCGGTCTCCAATGGGGAGACGAAGGCAAGGGCAAGATCGTCGATTACCTCACCGAGTCCGCCGACGTCGTCGTGCGCGGCCAGGGCGGCAACAACGCCGGCCACACGGTCATCGCGGGCGGCACCAAATACGTCCTCCACCTGCTGCCCTCCGGCATCCTGTGGGAAGGCAAGACGAACGTCATCGGCAACGGCGTCGTCCTCGATCCGATCGGACTCGTCGCCGAGATCGAGCGCCTCGAAGGCCAGGGCATCGCGATCACGCCCGGGAAGCTCCTCATTTCCGACCGCTGCCACGTGGTCCTGCCGCTGCACAAGGAACTCGACGCCGCCCGTGAGGCCGCCCTGGGCGACCGGGCGATCGGCACCACCAAGCGCGGGATCGGACCGGCCTACGCCGACAAGATCAACCGCAACGGCCTGCGCGTCGCCGACCTCTTCGACGAGGACTTCTTACGCGAGGTCCTCGACCACCGCACCGCCGAGGCCAACGAGGTGCTGGCGAAGTTCGATCTTCCGACCTTCGACGCCGACCAGCAGGCCGGAGAAGTGCTCGCCGCCTTCGCCAGGCTCAAACCGCATGTCACCAACACCATTCCGGTCCTGCACGATGCGTGGAAATCCGGCAGGAACATCCTGTTCGAAGGCGCCCAGGGTTCGCTGCTCGACATCGACTTCGGCACCTTCCCCTTCGTCACCTCGTCGAACACCACCGCCGGCGGCTCGTGCACCGGCACCGGCCTGCCGCCGACCGCCATCGACCGCGTCGTCGGCGTCTGCAAGGCCTACACCACCCGCGTCGGCGCCGGTCCCTTCCCCTCGGCCGATGCCGGACTGTCGGACTATCTCCACAACCTCGGTCGGGAATTCGGTGCCACCACCGGCCGGGCCCGCGGATGCGGCTGGCTCGATGCCGTGCTGCTCCGCCACGGCTGCATGGTCAACGGCACCACCGGCCTCGCCGTGACCAACGTCGACGGTCTCGACCAGTACGAGACGCTGAAGATCTGCATCGCCTACGACATCGACGGCACCCGCCACGAACTGCCTCCCGCCGACCGCCAGGCGTGGAACCGCGCACAACCGGTCTACGAGGAACTTCCGGGATGGATGACCGACACCACCGGCTGCACCCGGTACCAGGATCTTCCGGACAACGCCCGGGGCTACCTCGCGCGCCTGTCGGAACTCTGCGGCACCCCCATCCGCTTCGTCGGTGTGGGACCCGGCCGCGAGCAGACCCTCGTGGTGGACGCCGATTGACTCTTGCCTGATCGGGAAACCCCGTCGCTTTTTTCCCGCCCTTCATCAAAACTTCATCCGGCCCGAGTCCATTTGCCGACGCGCAATGGCGAGAGTTGATGCCTGAGGAACCGTCAGTCCCCGACCACATCGCCGTCATCATGGACGGCAACGGCCGCTGGGCGAAAGAGCGCGGCCTGCCGAGACGCGAAGGCCACCGGGCCGGCGCCGAATCGGTGCGCGAATGCGTCGAGGCCTGCAAGCAGCTGGGCGTCAGCTACCTCACGCTCTACGCGTTCTCCTCGGAGAACTGGAGCCGCCCGGCGGACGAGGTGGCCGGTCTGATGCAATTGCTCGAGCGATTCCTCGAGCAGAAGGCCGAGGAGATGATGAAGCAGGACGTGCGGCTGCAGGCCATCGGACATCTCGACCGCCTGCCGGACAAGACGCGAGACACCCTCCGCGAGGCCATCGAGCGCACCTCCGGGAACGCCTCGATGACCCTCGTCCTCGCGTTGTCCTACGGGTCGCGCGAGGAGATCACCGAAGCGGTCCGGGCCATGGTTCACGAAGCGATCGAGGGACGGCTGACACCGGGCGAAGTCGATGCCGACCTGGTCGCCTCGCACCTCTACACCGCAGGCCTCCCCGACCCCGATCTGCTGATCCGCACTTCCGGCGAGCTGCGGGTGTCGAACTTCCTCCTGTGGCAGATCAGCTACGCGGAAATCGTCATCTTCAAGAAGTTCTGGCCCGACTTCACCCAGGCCGACCTCTTCAACGCGGTCGAGTAATACAAGCGCCGGCACCGCCCCTTCGGCGGTCTCTGAAAAGGACCGCCGATCTCCGAATCGGCGAATCTTATCCATCCCATCCATCTTGGTCCGAATCCTCTCGGTCTTGTCCCGGGTCCGTCACTGGCTCGATCGCCCTGCCGGGTCCGCGGAGTTTCCGCCCTTGCTTTCCGGGGAAAGCCGCCCATGCTTCCCCTCGTCGGCCGCTTGAACGCCGACCCCGCGCGTACCCCGCGCCCTTCGCAGCCGGCGTTCTCCGGCCCCACCGCGACCTTCCGGTTCGCCTCTTATCCTTTCCTAACATCATCATGCCCCGTACCACCCTGCGCGACCGCATCCTCGAAATGATGCGACAGCGCGACTACCGCCCACTCAACAAATCCGAGTTCGCCCGCGCGCTTGAGATCCCGTCCGACCAACGCGCACGGCTCCGCCGCGAGCTGTCAAAACTCGAGGCCGAAGGCGAGATCGAGCCCGGCAAGAAAGGCCGCTACGCCCTCGCCACCCGCCGCGACGACCGCCTGCGCGGCACCCTCAAGTTCACGCCCAAGGGCCACGGCTGGTTCTACCCCGACCCGCTCGACCTCGAGGAAAGCGACACCGGCTACGACCTCGAGCCCGGCACCCGCCTCTATGTCGCCCGTCAGGACACCGGCAAGGCGCTCGACGGCGACCGGGTGCTCGTTTCGCTCAAGCAACGCCCCATCAGCCCCAGGCAGTTCCGCAGCAACCGCAGGGACGGAGGACGACCGCAGGACCTCGACGAGGATCCCCGCGCGGTGGTTGAGGAGATTCTCGAAAGACGTTCCGGCAAGATCGTCGGCACCTACCAGCAGAAGGGTCGCAACGCCTGGGTCCGGGCCGACGATCCCGCCATCGACGGCAACGTCGAACTGATCGGCGACACCACCGCCCGCCCCGGCCAGACGGTCGTGGTCGCGATCGAGAACTGGCAGCACGCCAAGCCCCACGGCCGCATCATCGAGGTCCTCGGCTGGCCCGACGAGGCGGGCGTCGACATCCTCTCGATCATCCACCGCAACGGACTCCGCACCTCGTTCCCCGACGAGGTGCTGGCCGAGGCCCGCGCCTTCGCCGACGAGGTCGATCCGAAGGAGGCCGCGCTGCGCGAGGACTGGCGCGACCGGCTGGTGATCACCATCGACCCCGCCGACGCCAAGGACCACGACGATGCGATCTGGGTCGAGCGCACCGAAAAGGGCTGGAAGCTCGCCGTCCACATCGCCGACGTCTCCCACTACGTGAAGCCTCGTACTTCACTCGACCAGGAGGCCATCAAGCGCGGCAACTCGACCTATCTCGTCGATCGCGTGATCCCGATGCTCCCGGTCGAGCTGTCCAACGGGCTGTGCTCGCTCAAGCCCGACGTCGATCGCCTGACCAAGTGCGCGGTGATCGAGGTAGATCGCTCCGGAAACGTCTTCAAGTCGCGCTTCTGCAACGCGCTGATCCATTCGCAGGCCAAGCTTTCCTACGAGCAGGCGCAGGCGATTCTCGACGGCGGCCAGGCACCGAAGGGCGCCCACAAGGGCGTCGCCGACATGGTCCGCGAGGCGTGGAAGATGGCCGCCTCCCTGCGCAAGCGGCGTTTCGCCCGCGGCGCCCTCGACCTCGAGATGCCGGAGATCCGCGTGATCCTCGGCGACGACGGCCGCGCGGCGAAGATCGAGAACGTCGTCCACACCGAGAGCCACCAGCTCATCGAGGAATGCATGCTCGCCGCCAACGAGTCGGTCGCCCGCATCCTCAAGATCCGCAACAAGCCCGCGATCTACCGCGTCCATGAGGACCCCGATTTCTCCAAGCTCCAGGAGTACGGCGAGACCGCCAAGGCCTTCGGCTACCAGTTCGGCGACCTGACCAACAAGAAGCACGTCCAGCAACTCCTCGACGCCGCCCGCGGCCGGCCCGACGAGCACGCGATCAAGGTCGGCCTGCTCAAGTCGCTCAAGCGCGCCGCCTACTCGCCCGACCCGCTCGGCCACTACGGCCTGTCGAAGGGCGACTACTGCCACTTCACCTCGCCGATCCGCCGCTACGCCGATCTCATCGTCCACCGCGCGCTCCAGCCCTTCCTGAGCAATCCGCCGAAGCAGGCCGACCCGACCCCGAAGCAGTCGGAACTCGCCGAGATCGCCCGTCACATCTCCGACACCGAGCGCGCGTCCGCCGACGCCGAGGGCGAGTCGAAGATGATCAAGCTGCTCGACTACCTCGACCAGTGCGCCGGTGCGAAGGAACCGGTCGTTTTCGAGGGACTCGTCACCGAACTCCGCTCGATGGGCCTGATGGTCGAGGCGACCGAGATCTCGACACGCGGCGTGATCAAGCGCGAGGACCTGCCCGGCGGGCGCTGGCAGTTCGAGTCCAACAGCAACCGCTACGTCGGCCCCGGCGGCCGAAAGATCGAACTCGGCCAGCGCCTCCGGATGGTCGTCGCCCGCATCGACCACGACCGGCGCTTCGTCGACTTCGCGCTGGTTGGCGAGGGAAAGGCGGACGGCCCCGTCCGCCGCGATGATCGCAAGGGGTCGAAGTCGTCCTCCGGCAGATCAGCCTCGCGAAAATCCGGTCGCAACCGCGGTGACGGCAAACAGTCGAAGAAGCCTTCCCGCCAGCGCCGGCGCAAGAAGCGGTGAACCGGAGGACCGCCGATCTCCGAATCGGCATGGTATCCGGGATCCGGGGAAAAATCCCGATATTCCCCCCGTCGCACCTTGACAGAATACCCCCCTCCTCCCGTATCGGAAGCCCTCAATCCCGAACCCGAATGAAACGCTCCATCCTCTTCCTCCTCCCCACCCTCGCCCTCGCCCACCCGGACCACGACACCGAACCCGGCGACGCCCCGCAGACCGCCGTCCGCACCGGCAACGGCGAATGGACCTACGAAGCCGTGCCGAACTGGGACGACCTGCCCGACGGCGCCGACGTCGGCCCGACCCACGGCGGCGTGGTCGTCGACAACGATTCCGGCCTGATCTACGCCTCGACCGACGCCGCGCACTCGGTGCTCGTCTACCAGCCCGACGGCAAGCTGGTGAAGACGATCGCGCCGGAATGCCAGGGATTCCACGCCATGGACATCGCCACCGAGGACGGCAAGACGGTCCTCTACGGCGCCCAGCTCGGCGGACCGAATCCGCTGCGCGTGTGCAAGATCAACACCGATGGCAAGCTGTTGCTCGAGATTTCCGCCAAGGAACACCCGGACCTCGAGGGCGGCTGGAAGGGCCTCACCTCCGTCGCCGTCGCGCCCGACGGCTCGATCTTCTGCTCGATGGGCTACGGCGCCCAGTTCATCCACAAGTTCGACGCCGCCGGCAAGCACCTCAAGACCTTCGGCGGCCGCGGCAAGGGCGAGCAGGTCCTTACCAACACCAGCCACGGCCTCAAGGTCGACCTGCGCTACGACGAGCCACGACTGCTGGTCTGCGACCGGGAGAACCGCCGCCTTTTCCACACCACCCTCGAAGGCGAGTGGATCGGCGAATACTGCACCAACCTGCGCCGCCCGTGCTCGGTTTCCATACTCGGTGACTTCTGCGCCGGGGCGGAAATCGAGTCGCGCGTGACCATCATCGACAAGAACGGCGCGCCCGTCGCCTTCCTCGGCGACAATCCGGACCGCAAGCAGTGGGCCAACTTCAAGGTCGAGCCGAAGGACATGCAGCCGAACATCTTCACCGCCCCCCACGGGCTCTCCTTCGACAAGGACGGCAACCTCTACGTCGAGGACTGGAACAAGACCGGCCGCATCACGAAGTTGCGCAAGCTTCGGTAACGGAGCGTCCGTCTTCGGCCCTTGCATCGGTCACGGCTTCCCCTAGCGTCCCCACCGACATGCAAGCACACACCATTGCCGGCGTCCTGGCCCTCGGCCTCGCCACCTCCCTCCCGCTCCTCGCCCAGGACGGGGATCCGGCGCAAGCCGAAGCCGCCACCCAGCCCGCCGAGGCTCCGGATGCCGCCACGGTGAAGTCCGACTCGTCCTACGGTCTCGGTTTCCGCACCGGCGGCGAGTTCGGCCAGCGCTACGGAAACTTCGGCATCACCCCGGACGACGTGGAGATGGAGGCCTTCATCAGGGGCTTCCTCGACGGCTTCAAGGGCAACGAGCCGGAACTCTCCGAGGACAAGGTGGGCGCCGCCATGCAGGCGCTCGGCGACCTGCTCCAGAGCCGCGAGCAGGAGGTGGCCGCGAAGAACCTCGAGACCGGCAAGGCCTTCCTCGAGGAGAACAAGAAGAAGGAAGGCGTGAAGACCCTCGAAAGCGGACTGCAGTACGAGGTCATCACCGAAGGCGATGGCGCGACCTACGAGGAACCGAAGGAGGGCGAACCCGCCAAGCAGTTCCAGGTAAACTACAGCGGCTCGCTGATCGACGGCACCGAGTTCGACGCGTCTCCCGAGGGCGAACCGGTGACCATGAACCTCGATGTCATCGAAGGCTTCAAGCAGGCGCTCACCACCATGCCCGTCGGCTCGAAATGGCGGCTCTTCATCCCGAGCGAGCTGGCCTACGGCGAACAACGCCGCAGCCCGGAGATCGGGCCCAACTCGACGCTGGTCTTCGACCTCGAGCTGCTCAAGATCGAGGACGCGCCGGCTCATCCCGGCGGCCTGCCCTTCCCCATGCCCGAGCCGGGGCAGCAGCCCGGGGAGTGATCCCCGCGGCCTGACCCGATCCGGGCGCTCCGGATTTCACGGTGACGGGTCGTTGATCGGGCCGCCATTCTCGGCTATGGCTGGAGCATGAGCAAGATCACCTTCTACGGACACGCCTGCTTCTCGGTCGAACTGGGCGACGGAACCCGACTCCTCTTCGACCCCTTCATCACTCCCAACGACCTGGCGAAGGAGATCGACGTCGATTCGATCGAAGCCGACTACGTGCTCGTCACCCACGGGCACGCCGACCACGTCGCCGACGCCGAAGGCATCCTCAAGCGCACCGGCGCCACCCTGATCTCGAACTTCGAGATCGTGACCTGGTTCGGCAACAAGGGTGTCGACAAGACCCATCCGATGAACCACGGCGGCGGCTACGGCTTTCCCTTCGGACGCGTCACCTACGTCAACGCCATCCATTCCTCGTCCCTTCCCGACGGCAGCTACGGCGGCAACCCGGGCGGCTTCGTCATCGAGACCGGCAGCGAGTGCTTCTATGTCTCCGGCGACACCGCCCTGCACACCGACCAGAAGATCCTCGGCGAGCGCTACCGGCTCGACTTCGCGGTACTCTGCATCGGCGACAACTTCACGATGGGCCCCGCCGACGCCGCGCTCGCCGCCGAGTGGACGGGGGTGAAAAAGGCGATCGGCTGCCACTACGACACCTTCCCGCCGATCGAGATCGACCACGAAAAGGCCAAGGGCGAATTCGCCCAGCGCGGCGTCGAACTGCTGCTCCCCGCCATCGGCGAGACGGTGGAGTTGTAGATGGCACCGGATCGCGACGGGCCAAGGGAAGTGGCGCGCCTCCGCGCCACAAGCCGCAACGGTCTCCCGTCGCCCGGAGGTTTGCGGGGCGAGGGCGCCCCGCCTCCTACTCCATCAGTTCGGCCACGCGTTCGGGCGTTCCTTTCCAGCGGTCGATGAAGGCGGGTTTGTCATCGACCCGCAGCGAGTCGTCCGGTTCCAGCTCGATGTTGAGATGGGCCAGTTGCTTGAAATCGAGGCAATACTGTTTGCCCTCGCGGATCAGATAGAGGTTCCGCCCGCCGAACTCGTCGCGACCTCCTGCCGCGTCGATGGCCTGCAGGACCGTCAAGCCCTCGCGGAATCCCACCGGTCCGTTGTTGCGGACCCTCCCGCCCACGCTGACGCGTGCGCCGCCCGGTTGACGCATCTTCTCCGCCACCACCTCGACCCGCGGTCGCTGGTAGATTCCCGAGTTCCGGTATGCCCCTTCCACCCTCTCGGCGAGTTGCAGCGGCGTCAGGCCGACAGCTCGCACACCGCTCTCGAGAAGCGGTAGCCGCACCTCGCCACGTTCGTTGACAACATAGTCGCCCGTCACTTTTCCCGCATCCTCCGCCGGAACTCCACGAAGTGTGAGATGAATCTCGTCCCCCACGTTCACTTCAGCCGCCGCCAGCGGCATCCACAGGCCCATGAGCAAAAGAATCGGTGCTTTCATTGGCGACGACTCCTAGCGAGACCTTTACTTTGTGTCAAAAAGTAATTTGCCCGGTCCTGCATCCAAGGGTTGCCCCGCCGTCCCCGGCGGGCGACACTTTCCGTGTGAGGGCGCTCCTGCCAGGCCGGCTGCTGCAACTCGTCACCGCCCTGGCGGTGGCGGTGGTCGCCTCGTGCGCCCCGAACTACACGCTGGTCAACCACACCCCTCCCGAGGAGGTCCGCAACGAGACGTTCCAGTACCGCAAGTGGGCCCGCAAGAACGTGGAGCCCGACACGGTGCTGGTCGCGCTGCACGGATTCAGTGGCGCCTCCATCGACTACGAGAATCTCGCGAAGCACCTGCTCAAGGAACAACCGGAGAGCGCGGTCTACGCCTACGAGGTCCGCGGCCAGGGTCGCGATCCGAAGAAGGACCGCCGCGGTGACATCGACGATCCGGAGAACTGGTCGGTCGATCTGCTCACCTTCACCGCCCTCGTGCGGGACATGCATCCCGACGCCAGGATCGTGTGGTTCGGCGAGAGCATGGGCGGGCTCATCCTTTCCCACACCTACCACGAGCAGATCGAACAGGGACTGAAGCCACCCTGCGACGCCATCGCCATCAGTTCGCCGGTCGTGAAGATCCGTGACGACTTCCCCGCCTGGAAAAAGGAACTCGTCCGCGGCGTCTCGAAGGTCGCGCCCAGGGCACGCATCTCGCTCGAGACGCTTTCCGGTGGCGAGGAGGTTCCGATGACCGCCGACAGCGTCCACTCGGAGCAGTCGGAAACCAATTCCTGGCACATCGAGAAGCACACCCTCCGACTGCTGGTGGCCCTGGCCGAAATGATCGAGCAGATGCCGGAATATGCCGCCGATTTCGAGGTTCCCACCCTCGTGCTGCACGGAGGCAAGGACTTCTTCACCAACGCCGACGACGTGAAGGATTTCGTGGGCCATATCCCGGAGACCACCCCCCATCGGCGCCTCTATTACCCGGAGGGCCACCACCTGCTGATGTACGATGACGTCAAGGACGAGGTGGTCGAGGACATCGCCGGCTGGCTCGACAGCCTGCGCAAGTAGTCCGCTTGCCAGCACGCCCCGTCAGGGCCAAGCTCCCGCCCATGAAACCCCTTCTTTTCCTGACCCCACTGCTCCTCGCGAGCTGCGCTCCGAGGGCGGTCCTGCTGCTCGATGCGGGCAGCCAGCCCTCGCCGGCGGAAAAACCCGCGGAATCGGTCGCCACCGCGCCGACGACGACCGCGCCTTCGCCTCAACTTCCCGAGCGCCGCGACGACGACCTTGGCCTGCTGGAGCCGCGCTCGATCGCCGAGATCCCGGACGAACGGGAGATGCGGCCCACCGTCGATCCCGACGAGAAGCCCGCGGTGATCGCCACGCCACCGTCTAGCGAATAATGATGACCGGACCCCGCCAGCGGGGTCCCGGGCACGGGTGCCACGGACGGAACGGCCTCGTCACGACCGGTCGGCACACGCTCCACCCGGGCGTTCCATACCAGCCCCGGTGGTAGCGGTGATGGTAGCGGAACTCGAAATACGGCCGCTCCTCCTTCGCGCGCCGCTCCCACGCCGGGACAAAACGCTTCTTCGCGTCGCCCGCCAGCGGACCGTCCACGAACGCCACCTTGCCCTCGGAGTCATACCAGACCTCGCCCTCGATCTCATCCTCCGCGATGACCGGAACGAGCCCGAGCAGGAACAGCCACAACCATTTCATCCCGGCAACCTCGCATCTTCCCCGCTGCTCTTCAAGCCGCCGATCTTGCCACCCACCACAAAAGCCCCAACGTTCGACCCATGCCCCGCCCGCCGAAGAAATTCCGCGCGTTCCCCTTCGAATACCATCAGGAACTCGAACTCACCATCGAGACCCTCAGCAACCTCGGCGACGGCATCGCCCGGGTTCCGGTGGACTCCGGCGACGGCGGGCACGACACGGACGGCGGCGGATGGGCGGTGTTCGTCCCCTTCACGTTGCCGGGCGAAAAGGTCCGGGCCCGCATCTTCCGCAACGACAGGAACCACTCGCGCGCCGACCTTCTCGAAGTCCTCGCGCCTTCGCCCGACCGCGTCGATCCCGGCTGCCCGCTTTTCGGCGAATGCGGCGGCTGCCAGTACCAGCACCTCGCCTACGGGAAACAGCTCGCCTGGAAAACGCGACAGGTCGAGGAGCTGATGCGGCACATGGCCGGCATCGACCACCCCGTCGAACCGTGCCATCCCTCGCCCAGGCTCTGGGGCTACCGCTCGAAGATCACGCCCCATTTCGCCAAGCCCCGGAACGGCGAGATCGGTGCCATCGGCTTCCTGCCCAACGCCCGGCGCTCGGGACAGGTCGATGTCCCGCGGTGCCCGATCGCGATGGAGGAGATCAATGCCGCCCTGCCGCAGATCCGCGACGACGCCCGGCGAAACGCGAAGAACTACAAGCGCGGCGCCACCCTGCTGCTGCGCGCCAGCGAGGGCCGGGTGGAAACCAATCCGAACGCCGTGGTGACCGAACACGTCGGCGAACTCTCGCTCGACTTCCTTGCCGGCGACTTCTTCCAGAACAACCCGTTCATCCTGCCCGACTTCACCGGCCACGTCGCCCGCGAGGCGTCGGCTGGCGGCGCCAGGTTCCTCGTCGACGCCTACTGCGGCTCCGGGCTTTTCGCGCTGTCGCTGGCCGGGCATTTCGAAAAGGTCGCCGGCGTGGAGGTCAGCGAAACTTCCGCCGACTGGGCCCGCCGCAACGCCGAAACCAACGGCATCACCAACGCCACTTTCCTCGCCGCCTCGGCCGAGGCGATCTTCGCCGACATCGACTTCGGTCCCGCCGCGACCGCCGTGGTGATCGACCCCCCGCGCAAAGGCTGCTCGGAGGACTTCCTCACCCAGCTCGCCGCCTTCCGGCCCTCCCGCGTCGTGTATGTTTCCTGCAATCCCGCCACCCAGGTCCGCGATCTCGCACGCCTGCGCGACGCAGGCTTCCGCCCGCAGACCATCCAGCCCTTCGACCTCTTTCCGCACACCCGGCACCTCGAGTGCGTGATGACCCTCGTCCGCTGAGAGTTGAGAGCTCTCTCACGGGATTCAGCGGGATGAACCTGATGTGGAAGGATGAAGAGGATGAATGAAATGGATCTCGGCAAACATGATCTCATCCAGATCGTCTTCATCCTCTCCCATCCCATTCATCCTACTCCTGATTTCCTCGCAGCCTGCTTCATCAGGCGACTCCCGGCTTGCTCCGGCGGGTCCGCTCCCCTTTGCTCGCCGCCGTGACCCAGGAACGCACCGACGACCTCCGCATCTCCGGCCTCAAGCCCCTCATCTCGCCGGCGGTCCTCACGTATTTCCAGCCGATCACCGAGGAGGTCTCGGAACTGGTCGCCGGGTCGCGCGACGAGGCCGCGGCCATTCTCAAGGGCGAGGACGACCGCCTGCTGGTCGTCGTCGGTCCCTGCTCGATCCACGACCCCGACGCCGCGATCGAATACGGCACCCGGCTCGTTCCGCTGATCGAAAAGCATCGCGACGACCTGTGCATCATCATGCGGGTCTACTTCGAGAAGCCGCGCACGACCGTCGGCTGGAAGGGACTCATCAACGATCCCCACCTCGACGGCTCCTTCGACATCAACGAGGGCCTCAAGATCGCCCGCGGCCTGCTGCTCGACCTCGCCCGCCTCGGCGTGCCCGCCGGCACCGAGTTCCTCGACACCATCTCGCCGCAATTCATCGCCGACCTGATCGCGTGGGGTGCGATCGGCGCCCGCACCACCGAAAGCCAGGTCCACCGCGAACTCGCCAGCGGCCTGTCGATGCCGGTCGGCTTCAAGAACGGCACCGGCGGCTCGATCCAGATCGCGCTCGACGCGATCCTTTCCGCCTCGCGTCCGCACCATTTTCTCTCGGTCACCAAGCAGGCCGTGGCGGCCATCGTCTCCACCACCGGCAACGATTCCTGCCACCTCATCCTGCGCGGCGGAAAGAAGGGCACCAACTACGAGGCCAATGACATTGCCGAGGCCGTCGCCATGCTGAAGGAGCAAAACCTGCCGCCCCACGTCATGGTCGACTGCTCCCATGCCAACTCGGAGAAGGACTTCCGCAACCAGCCGCTCGTCGCGGCGAACCTCTGCAACCAGATCGCCGGAGGTTCGAGGGCCGTCACCGCGGTCATGGTCGAGTCGAACCTCGTCGAGGGAAACCAGAAGCTCGACCCCGACCTGTCGAAGCTGGTCCGCGGACAATCCGTCACCGACGCCTGCCTCGGCTGGGACGACACCGTCGAGGTCCTCGACAAGTTCGCCGCCGCCGTGAGAGAGCGCCGCGGATGATATGGAGTGCGCGCGCCCCGACCCGTCGGCGGGTGGCTCTTGCCGCGCCGGAGCCTGAAAGGCGAAGGTGGGTGCCACCGCTTTCGAGCTACCCTTGGTGGGACATCTCTGAAAGGATCGCGTTGCTATGATTCGCACGTCGGTTCGTCCGGCGAACCTTCCCGTCGGTCCAAAAGCGGAGGCAAGCCTCCGCACTCCAAAATGCCCCACCGCCCCAAGCTCTGGATCCACCGCACCCGGAGGTTCTGGGTGGGGTTGGGCGTGCTTCTGTTCTTACTGGCGCTCTATTTCCTCTCCGGTGAAGGGCTGCTCGGCTTCACTGCGATTCGATCAGCAACACCAACGGCTCCAGAAATCGAACTCGAACTCGAGCTGGGAAGTGGCGGTCTTCTTATCTCGAAAGACGAAGACCGGGTATCGTCTCTTCATCGGCATCCGATCAGTCGAGGTTGGGACTTCGACTATTACTTTATCCACATTGGGTTCGGCACGTTCTGGACTCCGGAATGGGACCATCATCGAGGCGAGTGGTCCCTCTTCCTCCCCCTCTGGCCCCTCCCCGTCCTCTGGGCCGTCATCTGGATCACCCGCATGGTCCGCGCCGAGCGGCGGGAGCTGAAAAAATGGAGTGGCTCCTTGCAGGAGCCATGAGCAGGGCGGGCGATCTCCGGATCGCCCGTCGGCTTGAAGCCGACACCCCCGCTCATGGCGCTCGCAGAGCGCCACTCCCTCCAGCCTTGCCACGCCCTCCCGCTCGCCCGACTCTCCCGCCATGCGCAGCGCGCCTCTGGGCTTCTTCGATTCCGGCGTCGGCGGACTGACCGTCGTCCGCGCCGCCCAGGAACTTCTTCCCCACGAGGACATCATCTATCTCGGCGACACGGCCCGCGTCCCCTACGGCTCGAAGAGCCCGGAAACGATCCGCCAGTTCGCCGGGGAGGACGTTCGCTTTCTCCTCGACCACGGCGTCAAGGCGGTCGTCATCGCCTGCAACACCGCCACCGCCCACGCGCTGCCGCGCCTGCGCCGGAAGTTCGACATCCCCATCGTCGGCGTGATCGAGTCCGGCGTGAAGGCGGTCCTCGCGGACCCGGAGACCGACCGGGTCGGGATCATCGCCACCCGCGGCACGATCCGCAGCCACGCCTACCAGCACGCGCTGGCCCAGAAACGCACCGGGATCCTGATCCACCAGCAGGCGGCCCCGCTGCTCGTGCCACTGATCGAGGAGGACTGGCTCGACCACCCCGCCACCGAGGCCGCGCTCCACACCTACCTCGATCCGATGGTCGAAAAGGGCATCGACGCCCTGCTCCTCGCCTGCACCCACTATCCGCTGCTCATCCCCAAGCTGGAGAGCTTCCTTCCGCCCGAAATCCGGCTGGTCGATTCCGCGACGACCTGTGCCGAGGGCCTGAAGGCGCGCCTGACCAAGCTCGACCTGCTCAATCCGTCGACCAAGCCCGGCAGGCTCGAGATTCACCTCACCGACCTTTCCGAGCAGTTCGAGATCCTCGCCCGCCGTTTCCTCAACCACCCGCCCGGCAAGATCCGCCGCGCCATCCTCTGAGGACACGTCGGTTCAGCAAGGAATAGTCCCTTCCTTTCAGGACCTTTCGCGACGCTACGCGCAGGACGAGACCGGCTTGCTTCGAACGGTGTCCGGCATGGCGGTTGGCCCGCCAGAAGCGCAGGCCGTCCTCGATGCACGGGTGGGCCGAGGATGCCAAGTGAGAAGCGGGAACCTACCGACCAAGAGGGCCAGTGGAGTACGTAGTTCCCCCTTCAGGGGGTCTTCCGCGACAGTGCGGGCATGATGGGGCAGGCCTGCTTCGACCGGTGTCCGGCGTGGCGATTGCCGTGGGCCACCGGAAACGCATGGGTGAGTCGGGAAGACCCCCTGAAGGGGGAACTACATACCGAACCCGCGTGTCGTTGGGACCGGTCGCCGTTCTCTCAAGAGCCGCTCCTCAATCCAGCGGCACGATGCGGATCTTGCCCCGGGGTTTTCGAAGGTCTCCGGAAAGCGTGGGCGACTGGTTGTCCGGCTCGGTGGCCTCGCCTCCGAGCGCGTTGCGCAGGGCGCCTTCGACGAGCTGGCCGCAGTGGATCTTCATCGGGGGCAGCGGACCGAGGTCGCCGGTGAGTTCGTCGGCGGAAAGCGCGGCGGCCTCCTCGGCGGTCTTGCCCTTGAGCATCTCGGTGGCCATCGAGGCGACCGCGATCGCCGTCTGGCAGCCGAAGCTCTGGAACGAGGCACGGTCGATCACCCTCCGTCCGTCCTTCTCGGAGAATTTCAACCACATGCGCAGCATGTCGCCGCAGTCGGGCGAGCCGACGGTGCCCACCGAGTCCGCATCAGCCATCTCGCCCTGGTTCTTCGGGTCCGAAAGCGCGTCGCGCACCTTTTCCTCAAAGTCGCTCATGGCTCCAACATGCGCGGGCGGGCCCGCGGATCAAGCCCGGGCTTGCCAAGGGAGTCGGCGCCGGGAAGGGTGAAGGCCTCGCCAAGGACATGCACTTCCTCGGAATCGAAATCGGCCACCACGCGGTGCAGGTCGGGGCACTCGATCTGGAAGCCGCACGCATGACCGCGCGAAGCTCGCGGCCGCTGGAATGGATCGAGGGGCTCCCGGAAGGCTACGCCGAGCAGGACCCGGCGAAGTGGATCGGCGCGGTCGACCAGGCGGTGCGGGCGGTGCTCGACAAGCTGGGCGACGCCCGCGGAGCGGTCGCGGCGGTCGCGGTGACCGCCCCGGCCGGCGGCATGGTGGCGCTCGACGCCGACGACCGCATCGTGCGCCCCGCCAAGCGCGGCTGCGACCGTTCGGCGCGGGCGGAGGTGGAGGAGATCGGCCGCTCTTTCGGCGGCGGGCCGGGCCTCATCGAGATGACCGGCAACGCACTCGACGCCGGTTCGATGGCGGCACAGGTGCTGTGGCTCAAACAGCACGAGCCGAAACACTTCGACCGCGTCGAGCGGCTCTTCGCGGCGTCGGATTTCATCGGCTACTGGCTCACCGGCGAGAGCGGCACCTCGGCCTCGGTCGCCGCGGCGGGCGGGATGCTCGACGTCCCGTCGGGGAAATGGTGCGCGCCGCTGGTCGGGTTCATCGATGAAAACCTGTCATCGCGGCTGCCCGAGATCCTGCCACCGCGGCAGGCCCGCGGCGTGCTGCGGCCGTCGCTCGCCCAGGCCTGGGGCCTGCCCGAGGGCGTGCTCGTCGCCGGCGGCAGCGAGATCCGCTCGGCGGCGCTGTTCGCCTCCGGAGCGGCGGTGCCGGGCAACCTGCTGGCCGACCTTTCCCCCGAGGGCGCCCTGGTCGCCCTGTCGGAGGAGGTGCGGGTCGACTACCGCGGCGAGGCGTCGGTCGGACGCGGGATCGGCGGACACGGCTTCACGCGGATGGAGATGCGCAACGTGGTCGCGGCGCCGGAACTCGTGCGCCGGCACTACGGCTGGGACATGGCGGAGTTCGACCACCTGATGGCCGAGGCCTCGCCGGGAGCCGACGGACTACTATTCCTCCCGTACTTGCGCGGCGAGTCGGCCCCGCGCCTGCCCGAGGGCCGGGGCGTGCTGCACGGGATGACACTCGACAACTTCACCCCGGCGAACCTCGCGCGCGCGGCGGCCGAGGGGGTGGCGCTCGGCTTCGGCTACGCGATGAGCCGGCTGCGCGACATCGGCTTCGATCCGGGCGAGGTGCGGCTCACCCACGACATCGGCGCCACCGCCGGCCAGATGCTCGCCGATGTCTTCGGGGTGTCGGTGGTGTGCGTGGGCGGGGGCGGCGGAGGACTGCTGGGGGCGGCGATGCAGGCGGCGGTGATCTACTTCGACGACCGAGGCGAGCACCTCGGTTTCGACGAGATCGCCGGCTACGTGGTCACCGTGAACGAGGCGACCCGCCGCACCCCGGACGTGGCGCTTCACGATTACTACGGGGAGCTGCTGGCGCGTCAGCAGTACCTGGCGGAGACCCTTCACGAGAGCGGCTTCCTTTGATGCGCAGCGAGATCCGCGAAAGCCGCAAGGCGACGATTCTCGGCACGCTGGCCGGGTGGTTCATGCGGCTGTGGTGCCTCACCCTGCGCCTCGACATCGTCGACCGCTGCGGCCTGGGAAAGCCCGGCACCTTCGAGGGCCCCGTGATCTACGCGCTGTGGCACAACCGCATTTTCCCGGTACCCGCGGCGTGGCGACGTCTGTGCGGTCGCTCCCGTCCAACGGTCGTCCTGACCAGCGCGAGCCACGACGGCGCGATGCTCGCGCGGGCGGTCGGCGTGTTCGGTCTCGGCGCGGTGCGCGGTTCCTCGTCGCGGCGCGGGGTCGCGGCGCTGGTCGCGATGCGGCAGGCGCTGCGCGGCGGGACCGATGTCTGCGTGACGCCCGACGGCCCCCGCGGTCCGCGCTACGTGCTGCAGCCCGGCGTGGCGAAGATCGCGCAGACGGCGGGCGCACCGGTGATCCCGATCCACGTCGAGTTCTCCCGCGCCTGGAAGATGAAGAGCTGGGACCGCTTCCGCGTGCCCGGGCTTTTCAGCCGGGTGCGTGTGATTTTCGACGAGGCGCTTGCGATGCCGCCCGGGCTTTCCGAAGGTGACTTCGAAACGTGGCGCTCCCGGATCGAGGAGATCCTAAGGTCGGGCGTCGAAGACTTCAGCGAAGAATCATGAGCAAGGTGATCGATGGCAAGGCGGTGGCCGCCGCGGTGCTCGAGGAGTGCCGGGTGGAGTTCGAAGAACTGAAGGCGGATGGCATCACGCCCGGGCTGGCGGTGGTCCTCGTCGGCGAGGATCCGGCATCGCAGGTCTACGTCGGCTCGAAGGTGCGGACTTGTGGTGAACTCGGACTTCATTCGCGAAAGATCGAGCTGCCGGCGGAAACGACGCAGGAGGAGTTGCTGGCGGTCGTCCGCGAGATGAATGCCGATCCTGCAATCCACGGGATCCTCGTTCAGAGCCCGCCGCCGCCGCACATCGATGAGGAGGCGATCGTCCGCGCGATCGACTCCCGAAAGGATGTCGACGGCTTTCATCCCGAGAACGTCGCCAGGCTGGCACTGGAGGATCCGACCGGTTTCGTCCCCTGCACCCCGGCCGGCTGCATGCGCCTGCTTCGCGAGGCGGGAGTCGAGACAAAGGGAGCCAACACCGTGGTGATCGGCCGCAGCATGATCGTCGGCAAGCCGATGGCGCTGCTGTTGATGGCCAAGGGAGCCGACGCGACCGTGACCGTGGCCCATTCCCGCAGCCGCGACCTGCCGGCGATCTGCCGCGGGGCGGACATCCTCATCGCCGCGGTCGGCCGCCCGGAAATGGTTCGCGCCGACTGGGTCAAGGAAGGGGCCGTGGTGATCGACGTCGGCATCAACCGCGTCGATGATCCGACGAAGAAGCGCGGCTACCGCCTCACCGGCGACGTCGCCTACGACGAGGTCGCGCCGAAATGCTCGGCGATCACCCCGGTGCCGGGCGGAGTCGGCCCGATGACGATCGCGATGCTGATGCAGAACACGCTCAAGGCGGCGCGGCAGTTGGGATGACCTCCTACCCCAGCGCCTTGCTCATCAGCTCGTTCATCCGGCGCACGGTGTCCCTGGCGTCCTCCAGCAACCCGGCCGCCATCAGGGCGTTGTCGAGCAACTGACCGGCCACCAGCTTCGCCAGTTCGGGATTCCCGTCCTTCGCCGAGGCGAGGCGTTTGATCAGCTCGTTCCGCGGGTTGATCTCCAGCTCGACCTTCACTTCGTCGGAGAAGTTCTCGTCCATGGCCTTCATCATCGCCCGCATCTGCGGCGTCATCGCATCCTCGGGAACGAGCGCGACCACCGGGCTGTCGACCAGCCGCTTGCCGGCCTCCACCTTCGTCACCTTGTCGCCGAATTCCGACTTCAGGAACTCGCACAGCGCCTTCGTCTCGTCTTCGGAAAGCGCCTCCCCCTCGACCTCGGCATCCTCCAGATCCACGCCACCCTTGGCGATCGAGCGGAGTTTCTTGCCGTCGAACTCCGCCAGCGAATCCGCCACGTATTCGTCCACCGCGTCGGTGAAGTAGATCACCTCCAGCCCGCGGCTCTTGAAGGCCTCGAGGTAGGGGCTCGCCTCGATCTGCTCGCGCGAACTACCAACGATGTAGTAGATCTCCTCCTGCCCGTCCTTCGCGCGGGAGAGATAGTCCTTCAGGCCCGTCAACTCACCCGCTTCCGTCATCGAGCTCTCGAAGCGCAGCAGCTTCGCCAGCGCCTCCTTGTTGGCGAAGTCGGTGGCGACGCCCTCCTTGAAGTAGCGGTCGAACTTCTTGTAGAAGCCGCGCCATTTCTCCGGATCGGCCTCGGCCTCCTTGTCGAACATCTTCAGCACCCGCTTGCTGATCACCGTGCCGATCTTCCGCACCAGGGCGCTGTCCTGCATGGTCTCGCGCGAGATGTTCAGCGGCAGGTCGGCGCTGTCGATCACCCCCTTGAGGAAGCGCATCCAGTCGGGCAACAGGCCCTTCGGCTCGGGGTCGATGAGCACCTTCTTGCAGTAGAGGGCGACGCCCGGATCAACCTTGCCGAAACCCATCCGCTCGGGGTTCTCCGAGGGGACGAAGACCAGTGCATTGATCTCCAGTGGCGCGTCAGCCGAAAAGTGCAGCCGATACTGCGGCTCATCGAAGGCCTTCGCCTGGAACTTGTAGAACTCCTTGTACTCCTCGTCGCTGATCTCGCTCTTGTTCTTCAGCCACAGCGCCTCGACTTCATTTACGCGCTTGCCGTCGATCATCACCGGAAAGCCGACGAAGTTGCTGTAGGTTTCCACGAGGTGCTTCACCCGGTATTCCTCGGCATACTCCTTCTGGTCCTCCTTGAGCTTGAGCACGATCTTCGTCCCGCGCGCTACGCCTTCGGCCGGCTCGATTTCGTAGCCGCTCGCCCCGTCGCTGGTCCACACCAGCCCCTCGCCGTCCTTGCGCCAGCTCCGCGTGAAGACCTTGACCTCGTCGGCCACCATGAAGGCCGAGTAGAAGCCGACGCCGAACTGGCCGATCATCGTCTCCGGCGACTTGCCGCTCTCCTTCATCGCCTGGAGGAAAGCCTTCGTCCCCGAGTGGGCGATCGTGCCAAGGTTCTCGACGAGTTCGTCATGCGTCATGCCGATCCCGTGGTCCTGGATCGTCAGCGTCCCGGCCTCCTTGTCAGCGGTGATCTCCACCCGCAGCGGCAGGCCGGCGTCGTGGACGTCCTTCTCGGTCGCCTCGACGTGACGGAGCTTCTCCATTGCGTCGCTGGCATTCGAGATCAGCTCGCGCAGGAAGATCTCGCGGTCGGTGTAGAGGGAGTGGACGACCAGGTCGAGGAGCTGCTGGATCTCGGCCTGGAAGGCGTGTTTTTCAGAAGTCGCTTCGCTCATGGCGGCGCGAAAAATACCGATCCGGTCCCGCGTGTCAACGGGGCGTCAGCACACGGTCCTGTAGACCTTGGCTGAAGTGATTATGTGTTTGTTTTATGCGGAAAAGTTGCTCTTATTGCAACGTTCTCGTTGAAATCATGCAGATCACCATGCCGGATGAGCCGATTCTGGATACCCTTCGGATGCGGGATATTCTCGCCGGAGTGGCCGACCCGCGGGGCAAGATCACGCGGATGTTGGAGGCCGGTGACCTGATCGCCCTCCGCCGCGGCCTTTATGCGAGCCGTCGGAGTCTGGACCCCCGCTGCCTCGCCGGCCCGATCTACGGTCCCTCCTACGTGAGCTTCGAAACCGCCCTGGCCTGGCACGGGATGATTCCCGAGGGTGTCGCGGAGATCGTGTCCGCCACCCCGAAGCGGTCCGCCTCCTTAGAGAACGACTTCGGGCGTTTCCGTTATCTGTCGGTGCCCCGCCGGGTCTATCCGATCGGCATCCTCCGCATCACCGATTCGGACCTGCCGTTCCTGCTCGCCAGTCCGACCAAGGCACTCGCCGACCGGATCGCCCGCGAGCCCGGGTTCCGCTCGATGGCCGAGGTCGATCGCTGGCTCGAGGGCCGAAGAGCTCGCGGCGTGCGCCGAACACTACGGACGGCCGTCGGTCCGCTGGTTGCACCGCTACGCGGAAAGGAGAAGGCTGTCATGAACCCGGCCCTCAAGGACATGCTGGACGCCTACCGGCCGGTCACGCCGGCCGACTACCAGAACGCGGCCCGGGAGATCGTTCAGGAGATCGCGTTGCTCGGCCTGTGGCGCGGCGGATTCTTCGAGCATGCGGCGTTCTACGGCGGCACCGCGCTGCGAATCTTCCACGGGCTCCGACGCTTCTCCGAGGATCTCGATTTCTCCCTGCTGGAGACCGCCGACCCCACCCGCCTGGAGGATCATCTCACCGGGCTCGCCACCGAGCTGGAGTCGTGGGGCTTCAGCTTCGAAGCCGAACCGAAGACCTCCGGCGAGGCGACCGGAATCGAGTCCGCTTTCCTCAAGGGAAACACGCAGACCAACCTCCTCCACATCGGAGCCCCGGAAGATCTCGCCCGCCGGCTGCCGCGCAGCCAGAAGCTGCAGATCAAGCTGGAGATGGACCTCGATCCGCCAACTGGTGCAACCACCGAGGTGCGGACCCAGCTTCTCCCGAGTCCTTATCAGGTGCGGCTCTACGATCTTCCCAGCCTGTTCGCCGGCAAGCTTCACGCGATTCTCTGCCGCGGCTGGAAGAGCCGGGTCAAGGGTCGGGATTTCTACGACCTCGTCTGGTACGTCGGCCGCGACATCCAGCCGAACCTTCCGCATCTCGATGCCCGGATGCGTCAGTCCGGCCACTGGGACGGCGAACCGATCACCGGGGAAATCCTTCGTCAGATGCTCCGGGAGCGCTTCGCGCAGATCGACTTCAAGCGCGCCGCCGACGAAGTCCGGATCTTCCTGGCCGACCCCCGGGAGCTGGAACTCTGGTCCAAGGAGTTCTTCGACGGGTTGGTTGAAAAACTCGGGCGCTCTTGAGGCAAGGGCCCTTTGGGACAAGACGCAGCAGCGAGTCCGCAACGCTGAAGATCGAATCCCGGGGTCTGCGACCACCGGACCGATGGCTGATATCCCTTCGGGATGATCCAGTTGACCGGCGCGCGTGTCACCCGATCGCGGCCTGCGTCCGGCGATCATCGGCGGCGCGCATCATCAGGGCGGCCAGCGCCCCGACCACGACCCCGCATCCCGCGCCCAGCAGGTGCGCGCTCACATCGGTGTCCGCGCCGCCGATCCCGAACCAGCCGAAGAGGCCGAGGCCGACGCCCAGGGGCACCAGCAGGCGCTTCATTTCGCGGAGGCGGTGCGAACGCAGCACGGCCACCAAGCCGTGACTCACGACCAGGCCGAGCGCGCCGAAGGTCGCCGTGGAGGCGCCAAGCGAATAAAACGGCCCCGGCAGGTGGAGCCAGGCGTTGATTACATTGCCCAGATACCCGCAGAGCAGGATGAGCCCCCAACCGCGCCACGGACCGAAGGCGGTGGCGACCATCAGGCAGAAGAAGCCGCCGATCACGATGTTGCCCATCAGGTGCTCGGCGTCGGCATGGAGAAACAACGCCGTGAACGGCCGCCACCATTCCCCGCCCTGCATCACGTCGACCGACGAGTTCATGAACCCGTCGGTGATCGCCGGATCGGTCATCTGCCGCAGGAACATGAAGCCCAGCGCCAGCACCCACAGCATCGCCACGCCCAGTCCCGGCGAGTGACCGACCGCCTCCGGCATCGCCACGGGAACCTCCCGGCATTCCTCCTCGTAGAGCGCGAGTTCCCGCTCGACCGGTTCCGCGTCCTGCTCGTCGACCTCCAGCACGAAACCATCCGGCTCGGCGCGCACCTGGCAGTCGCGCCGCATCGCGAGGACCACCAGCGCCCGTTCATCGGCCTCCGCCAACGACGGCCACCGGCCCACCGGCCGCAACGCATCGAGCACGTCATCCATCCGCTTCCGATCCTACCGAGAAGTTCCGCCGATGCAAACGGAGTGGTGATGGAGTGGCTCCTTGCAGGAGCCATGACGGGGCATGGCGGCTTCCAAGCCGCAGGTTTCGGAGGACCCGGTCCTCCAGCTTCAACCGATAGCTTCAATTGCGGGGGCACAGTCCGCTCAAGCTTCTGAGAACTCCCGCCCGCGTTCCCGCGATCCGGAGATCGCCACTCCCCTCCATGGCGCTTGGAAAGCGCCACTCCATCCGGACTCGCCACCCCTCACCATCCGCCCTTCAATCCCCCCATGCGCTTTCCCCACGGCCACCTCGCCTACTGCACCAACATCCACCCGGCCGAGTCGTGGGGGGAAACCCTCGCCGCGCTGGAACGGCACACCTTGCGCGTCCGCGACCTCGTCGCCGGCGAATCCACCCCCTTCGCCATCGGCCTGCGGCTCTCCGCCGAGGCCGCCCGCGAGCTGCTCCAGGGAGACCGCCTCGCCCGCTTCAAGGACTGGCTCGCCGCGAGCAACACCTACGTCTTCACCATCAACGGCTTCCCCTACGGCGACTTCCACGGCACGCGGGTGAAGGAAAAGGTCTACCTGCCAGACTGGACCTCGCCCGACCGCGTCGCCTACACCAAGAACCTCTTCACCATCGTCTCCGAGCTCGCGCCGGAAAAGGTCGAGGGCTCGGTCTCCACCCTGCCGGGCTCGTTCAAGGCCTTCGGCGCCGACGAAAGCCTGATCCGCGAGAACCTCATCGAGCTTGCCGACTACATCGACGCGCTGGCCGAGGTGTCCGGCACCGATCTCCACCTCGGCCTCGAGCCCGAACCGCTCGGCCATTTCGAGAACACCGAGGAAACGCTGCGCTTCTTCGACCGCCTGCTCGACGACGCCGACGACCACGAGGTCGTCAAGCGCCGCATCGGCGTGAACTACGACTGCTGCCACTTCGCGCTGGAGTACGAGGACTGCCGTAGCTCGCTCGCCGTGCTCCGCCGCGAGGGCATCCGGATCTCGAAGATCCACCTCTCCGCCGCCCTCGCGCTCGACCCGCGGGACTTCGACGCGGTCGAGACCGCGAAGCGCTTCGACGAGCCGACCTACCTGCACCAGGTCATCGAGCGCCGGCCCGACGGTCGTATCGTCCGCCACACCGACCTGCCTGACGCCGTCGCCGCACACGCGCAGGGCGACCCCGCCGAGCAATGGCGCATCCATTTCCACATCCCGCTCGATCACCGACCCGAGCCACCACTCCGGTCGACCCGCATGCAGGCCGAGGAGGTGCTGCGCCTCTGCGACGACGACCCGGGGATCTGCTCGCACTTCGAGATCGAGACCTACACCTGGGGCGTGCTGCCGGCGGAAATGAAACGCCCGGTCGAAGACCAGATCGCCGCCGAGTATCGCTGGGTGCTCCAACAGTGCGACCGATGATCCGCCCGCTCCTCGCCACCCTGCGCGTCGCCAATGCCCCGAGCGTGGTGAGCAACGTGGCCGTCGGCTACCTGCTGGGCCGCTACTGGTGGGGCGACGCCCAGGCGGTCGGTCCGGTCTTGCTCTGGCTCACCCTCGCGGCGCTGCTGCTCTACTTCGCGGGAAACCTGGCCAACGACTGGTTCGATCGTGACTGGGACAAGGTCCACCGGCCCGAGCGCACGCTGCCGCAGGGGATCTTTCGGAGTTCGGTCTATCTCGAGTCGGCCATCGTCAGCGCCGTGCTCGGCGTCGCCTTCGCCTTCGTGGCCGCGGGCCGTTCGGGCATCACGGCACTGGTCGTCGTCGCCCTCATCGCCACCTACACCCTCATCCACAAGCGCAGCGTCTGGGGCGTGCTGCCGATGGGAGGGTGCCGGGCCGGACTCTACATGATGGGCTTCCTCGCGGCGTGGCCGACGGATCTCGTCGAGCCCGCACATGCCTATGGCTTCGGTCCCGCGATCTATCAGGATATCGGCAAGGGAATCCTCTTCATCTCCACCCATGCCTTCGGCCTCCTCGCCTACATCGCGGGTCTTTCCCTCGCGGCGCGTTGCGAAAGCCTGCCCCATCCTCCGCGCGGCACCGTGATCCTCTCCCGCGCGCTGCTCCTCCTCCCGCTGCCGGCCCTGTCCTGCTGGTGGATGCCGTGGTATGCCCTCCCGGGCTCGCTCGCGCTCATTCCCTTCGCGATCTGGATCGCCCTCTCGCTCACCCTTCTCCGCAAGCCGGTCCCCCGGTTCGTCTCCGCGCTGCTCGCCGGCATTCCGCTGATCGATTGGATCGCGGCGATCCCGGTGGGCGCCGCCCTCGTCCTCCCCGACGGCGACATGCCGGACGCCTCGTGGATCGCCTTCCTGCTCCCTCCGCTGGCCTTCCTCGCCGCGCTGCTGCTGCAGAAGTTCAGTCCGGCGACATAGGAGTGGCTGCCTGCGGCAGCCATGACGGGGCCGGGCTATCTCCTGATCGCGGAGCAGGAGTCCGGCTCTCATTTGAAGTTCAGCCCAACACTCGAGTCCCGCCTCAAGAAGCGGCTGAAAGCCGCCACGCCCCGCTATGGCGCTTGGAAAGCGCCACTCCTCACCATCTCGCACCCGTGCGCCGCAAATCCCGCGCCGAATGCCGTCAGCCACCAGCGCGAGTCGCCATTCGCCGAGGCCAGCGCCTTCTCCAGAGCAAACAGCACCGACGGGCTGCTCATGTTGCCGCATTCGGCGAGCACCTCGCGCGTCTCTTCCAGGCGATGCGGCAACACGGCCTCGATCGCCTCGATCACATCGCGGCCGCCCGAGTGGGCCAGCACGCGGTCCGGCGCTTCATCCAGCCGGCCGTAAAGCGCCGCCACCGCCTCGGCCGCCAGACCGGGCACCGCACGGTCGAGCTTGTTGCGAAGTTTCCCGGAGGCATTGACGAAGCGGATCTTCTCCCGCTGGTCCGGACGGTGCACCGTCGAGAAATTCCCCGCCCGCCATTTCCCCTCGCCCGGCTCGCCGGACCAGACCGCCGCCGCGGCCCCGTCGCCGAAAAGGCACAGCGAGATCAGCACCCCGGGATCGTCGTCCGCGAAAAACGCCGCCGAACAAACCTCCACAGCCACCGTCGCCACCTTCATCCCGGAGGCCACCAGGCCCTCCGCGGCGCGCAGCATCGGGATCGCCGCGCCACAGCCAAGCCCGACCAGGTCCTGCAGATACGCGTCCGGCCGCAGCCCCATCGCCTCGGACACATGACTGGTGATCCCCGGGCAAAGGTAGCCGGTGCAGGTGCAGACCAGCAGCCCATCCAGGTCCTCCGCCCGCAGCGACGCCTTCTCCAGGGCGGGGCCCAGCGCCGACGCCGCCAGGGCGGGCGCCTCGCGCTCGAAGAACTCGTTCAGCTCCTGCGCCCCGCGACCGATCACCGGCGCGATCTCCGGCAGGCAGAAATGCCGCGCCGCGATTCCCGACGCGCCGTTCGCCAGCACCTTCTCCAGCAACGCCCCCGAACCCGGCCTCAGGCTGTCGAACAGGCCCGCCTCCCGCAGCGCCTCCAGGCACTCGGGCTGCGAATAGCGGTGCGGCGGCAAGGCCGTGGCGATGGATTCCAGGAACATGATCTAACGGACAAGCGACAACAACGGACGGAACGGCAGCAAACCGCCCCGGGCGAACCACTCCGCGACCTGCTGACCGGCTCCATGAAGCAGCACCCGGTGCAGCGCCATCGCATTCGAAAGACGCCGCCGGAATCGCCGCCGCGCGTCACGCCGGACCGCTCCGACAACCTGGTCCCAGCCGCAGCGGCCCTCGCTCCACATCTGCAGCGGCTCCAGCGCCAGCTCGGCCGATTCCAGCGCCATGCTCATCCCGTTTCCGGTGAAGGGCGGAATCATTCCGGAGGCATCGCCGATCGCGCAGCCGCCGGCTTCCGCCGGCTGCCATCCCAGCCGGAAACCCGCGACGCCCAGAAACGACGACGCGTCGCGCGCCGCGGTACCGATCCGCTCCGCCAGCGACGCGTTTCCTCCCGCCCGCAGGTATTCCGTTAGAAGCCCGCTTCCCTTCACCCGCAGCGAGCGATCGACGCGAAACAGCCCGCAGGCGTTCACACGGCCGTCCTCCACCGGCGTGAGCCCGAGATAACCGTTGGACCCGAGGTGCATCTCCAGGCCACCATCGACCGGAAAATCCAGGAGGTGGCACTTCAGCCCGATCCATCCGCCCTTCGTCGGCACCCGGCCCGCCGCCCACACCACGCCGTCCGCCGCGCTTCGCGAAAGCCTCGACCCCTCCCTGACCTCGCCACCCGACTCGCGGAGACGCCGCGCCAGCCGCTGGTCCAGGCGATACCGCGAGATCGCCAGCGCGGGCGCCGGCAACTCGTCCTCCAGGATCTTCCGCCCCCGCCGATACCACAGCACCGCCCGGTGCCTCGACGCGTCCGCGAGGTCCTCGGCCAAACCAAGACTGAGCAATGTCGGCTCGCCCACGCCCGAGATGAACTCGCCACAGACGCGGTGGCGCGGATATTTCGCCGCCTCGTGAACGGTCACCGGTACCCCGCGGCGCCTCAGGCCGAGCCCCAGCGCCAGCCCCGCCAAGCCTCCTCCGGCAATGGTGATCTCCCGATTCAAGGCCGCACGCTAGCACCGCCCGTTTCCCGCGCCACGCAAAAGGATCGCGCCTCACCCGCGCACCGCCATCCACCTCAGACCGCCCCGCGGATCGATCCGCTCTGAAATCCTCCACCGCCCGCGATCCAGTCCGAGCGCCTCCGCCAGTTCGCCACGGCGGAAGCCGGCCCGGATGCTCACCGGCAGGTCGTGACGCGTCACGCGACCCACGAACGGATGCATCGCCCCGCCCAGGGCCAGCGCCAGCCGCGACCGCCAGGGCTCCACCACCACCATCGCCGTGAAGCGCGACGCCCGCCCGCCCAAGCGCCGCAGGTCAGCTCCCTCGAAGTGATGCAGAAACAGGTTCGCCACCAGCACGCCACCGCCCGAGTCCTCCTCGAGGACGTCGCCGCGCCGCCATCCGATCTCCCCGGGCAGGCCCGCGGGCCGCTCCACCCGGTCCACCCCCGTCGCCGGGCCCAGCGACGCGAGTTTCTCCAACAGATCCCCGGAACCCGCGCCCCATTCGACGATGCCCTCCCGCGCCAGCCGCGGCATTGATCGCACCCGCCGCAGGATCCACCGTTCGTTGCCCATCAGGAAATTGATCCGCCGCAGATCGGCGCGGCTGGCCCGGGCCTCCGGATCGTCCGTCGGCAGATCATCGAGAATCTCCGGCTCCACGATCCTTCGCACCCCGCCAGCATCGCGCCCCTCCCCGCCCGCGCAAGTCCCGCGAATGGCCACGCCTCCGCCTTGCCATCCCGCACTTTCCCGCGTCAGCTTCCGCCCATGCCACGCGTCCTCGCCCTGCTCCTCCCCCTGCTCCTGTCCGCCTGCTTCGACCTCCGGGAGGAAGTCCGCGTCGAACCCGACGGCTCCGGCCGCCTCACCTTCGACTACACGGTGCCGCGCGAGGCCATCATGGTGGCCGGCGGCGAGGTCGGCATCCGAGAAAAGATCGACGCTCTCCTTGTCGAGGAACCCAAGGTCCGCCTCGAGACTCTGGAAATCACCGACAAGGACGACCGCGCCAACATCCACATCGAAATCGCCGCCGACTCCATGCTCGCCCTCGGGAACCTCAAGGAGACCGAGGCGTTCCAGGAACTCCCCGCGACCAGCCGCAATCTCGCCGGCACCTTCGACGTCCGCATCGATGGCACCAGCGTCCGCGTCGATCGTCGGATCGAGGTCGCCAGGGCCCTCGGCTTCGCCGCCCTCGCGATCGGGGCCGAGGACCGCGAACAGCGCCAACTCGAATACATCATTCACCTGCCGAAAGCGGCCGCCGAACACAATGCCGACACGGTCGAGAACGGCGGACGCACCCTGATCTGGAAACGCTCGCTCGGCGCCGCCCTCGACGGCCCGGTCCTCATCCACTACGCCGCCCCCATTCCGCTTCCCGTCTGGTTCATCCCGGCCGTGATCCTCGTGGCGATGCTCGCCATCCTCGGCCTCATCACCCTCGTCCGCCGCATCCGCCGGCGCTGGAAGCGAAACGCCGCCCCGGTGGCGACCCCGTAATCGCTGGCCTTCATCAGCCTTGCGGCGATTGGGGAAATTCCGGCGTTCTTAGAGTACGGAGAGCGCGGAAATATGGGTCCCATAGGCCCTATAGGTCCCATGCGCTACCCGGGAAGCCCTCGATCGCCACCCCGGCAAATCTGGGGCGGCGCTCGATTTTTTGTAACCGAAGCGTGCGCCGGAGCATTCGAGTGAATGAAGGCGGCCTCGTGCGAACCGGCCGCCCGACCCAACCGCAATCCACCAACACGCCATGCAACCCACCGTTCTGCCGATGGTCCCGCTCGCTTTCGGGGCGATCACCGCACCCCGCCACGCGCCCCCTTTCGTCGATGGGGAGGTCTTCAAGCGGGTGGCCGCGACGCTGATGAACCTGCGCGAGAACCTCAACCTCAGCGAGGACCAGAAGAAACGCGTCCGGGACGTGATCCAGTCCTTCGAACCGGAGATCAGCGACCAGTTCGCCGCCGCCAGGGCCGCCCGCGAGGCACTGCGCCTCGCCACGGAGAAGCACGGACCGAAATCCGCCCAGGCCCGCGCCGCCGCCGAGCAGATCCGCGACGTGGCCTCGTCCCGGGCCGTGCTGGCCGGGCAGATCATGGTCGCCGTGAGGCCCTTGCTCACCGACAAACAGCTCCGCCGGATCGAAAGCGGACGCAGCGAGATCTCAAGCTGGATCGAAAGCCAGTTGTCTGCCAAGGGTCTCTGAGCGGATCGATCGTCTGCGGGGCCAGCGGGGCTCCACGGACCCCTCCCGGCCCCTGCCCAGACCCCCATGACCGACCCCGACCTCGAGCTGGTCCGTCGTGCCCGCGACGGGGATGCCCTCGCCTTCGGGGAGCTCGTGGAGAAATACCAACCGATCATCACCTCGATGCTCCACCGCTTCGCCGCCTCCCACGCCGATCTCGAGGACCTGGTGCAGGAGAGCTTTATCAAGGCGTGGCGGGCGCTCCCGAAATGGGAGCCGCGCCAGCCCTTCGCCCACTGGCTCAGGCGCATCTCCGCCCGCACCGGCCTCGACTACTGCCGGCGCCGCAAACGCTCGCGGATCACCCCCGTGGAGCACCTGCCGGAAACCATCGACACCGCCTCGACCGATACCGCGCGCGAGGCGCTCGACGAGGCACGCCAACTGCTCGGCCGCCTGCCGGCCGACGAGCGGGCGTTGCTGACCCTCCTCTACCTCCACGGCATGACCATCGACGAAGCGGCGGATCATTTCGGCTGGACGACCGCCAAGACGAAGATCAGGGCCTTCCGTGCCCGGCAACTCCTGCGGAGAACCCTCAAGAATCATGGATACGAAGAATGATGAAACCCGGCGCACGTGGTCGGAGCTGACCGCGCTGGCGCGAAACGCCCAACCGCCCGCCATCGACGTCCGCCACGCGGTGATGTCCGGGATCCGGCACCAGCCGGCGGCACCGGCGGCGCCGCCTTCGATGCTGGCCACCGTCGAGGTCCTGTTCGGCCGCGGTCTGGCCAAGCCGGCGCTGGCACTGTTCGCCGTCGCCTGCGGGACGATCGGCTACGCCGGCTGCCGCGGCCTCGACCTGATCGAGCTGGTCGCCAGCTTCTCGCTCTAGCATTTTCCCCCCATGGACCACGATGAAGCCCCGAACGCCCAAGGCCGCCGCAGCCGGCTGAAGGCGATCCTGCTGCTGCTCGTCATCTTCATCCTCGGCGTGGTCGTCGGCGTCGGCGGACTCGCCATGCTGATGGCCGACCGCCTCAAGGACGCCGTCCGCCATCCCGAGACCGCGGAGGGTCCGTCCGACCGCGTGATCGACCGGATCGGCGACGACCTCGAGGATCATCTCGACCTCACGCCGGAGGAAAACCAGGCCGTCCGCGAAGAACTGGCCGTCGGGCATGGCGAGCTGCGCGAGATCCGCAAGAAGCTCCTCCACGACGTCCGCGACGTGATCGGCGAAACGGTCGGACGCATCGAGGACCGCCTCCCCGAGGAAAAGCGGCCCCCGTTCCGCGAACGGGTCGGTGAACGGCTCGATCCCTGGGGATTGGACTCCGAACCGTAGGCTTCCGCCGTCAGCGGAGGGCGGCGCGGACCTTTTCGAAGCTCTTCTTCATCTCGTCGGTCACCCGGTCCGCCCCGGCGACGATCTCGCCCCACGCGTCACCCGAGGCGTCCTTGAGTTGCTCGACGCGTTCACCCAGTTTCTTCTGGTGACCCTTCAGGTCGGCGAGGCGCTGGTGGTACTCCGCCGAGCCCTGGGCCTTCTTCTTGGCGGCCTCGGCCTCCAGGCGGTCGATTTCGGCGCCAAACTCGTCGAGTCTGGCCTTGGCTTTCTCAATGTAGGCTTCCTTCTGGTTCATGATGGTGGTGGTGGTTGGTTGGATTCCGGAACCGGAGGGACGCCGCCCCGCGGTTCCCGTGGTTTCGCGGCACACCGGACGGAAGTCCGCCTCCGCATTCCGGCGGCGGCGCCTCGCGAAAATGATGATCCCGGCGGTGATCTCCTGCCGGGCGACCGTCCTCAATGGACCTCGCGGGATGCCTCCTGCATTTCCTCCCCGACCTCCTCGATGTCCTGTCCGACTCCGGCGGCGGTGTGGCAGGCGCTGAATCCGAGGACGGCCAGTCCCAGGGCGATGGCTTCCGGGACTTTCTTGATAGCTTTGATGTATCTCATGTCGACCCACCCTCGGAACGGATGAGGGAAATGCAAATTTCCGCGTGGATTCGGCCGCCACCGCCGGCATCGCCACGCTCGACATGCAGCGTGCCCCCGTGCTCGACTCCCGGCATCTCCTCATGACCACCGACCAACCTTCTCCCTACACTCCGCCCCAGGCATCGGAACCTGCCGCACCCGACCTCCCGGAGCAACCGCCCGCGGTGATCAAGGTCTTCGGCATCATCCACCTCGTGTTCGCCGGGATCGGCGTGCTCGGCGCGATCGCGTCAGTCGTGAGCATGCTCTTCCTCGGAAAGCTGGGCGGCATGGTGGGAGGCGCCTCGGGCGACGGCTCCACCGACGAAACCTTCTCCGCCCTGGAGAGCTACATGGCGGAGATCGCGTGGTTCTCCTTCGTTTCCACCGGCTTCACCCTGCTGCTCGCCATCCTGCTGCTGGTGGCCGGCATCAAGCTGCTGAAGAGACGCGCCAACGCCCTGGCCTGGTCGAACGGCTATGCCTGGACGTCGATCGTCACCAAGGTCGCCTCCCTCGTGATCACCATCCTCTTCGTCATGCCGGCGGCCGCGCGGATGAACCAGGCCATCGGCACGGACATGCAGCAGGGCATCTCGAACATCACCACGGTCATCAGCTCGGTGGTGTCGTTCGCCTACCCGATCGCCGCGCTCATCCTGCTCAACCGCGCCCCGGTGAAACGCTTCCTCGAAAGCCGGGGCACCTGATCGATCCTCCGGAGCCCCTTCAGCCTTCCTCGAATCTCCGGAATCGCGCCTCGAGCGCCTCCCGATCCCGCTCCGAGGCATTCTCCAGCCCCCGCATCCGGACCGCCTCGGCATGGCCGCGGACCGCTTCAAGGTGCGCGTCGAGCATCGCCGCACGGTGGATGTCCGCCAGGCGCGCCAGCAGGCGGAGCGCGATGTCCGGCCGGCCGCCCGCCGTCTGGAGGATCTGATTGAAGGCCGCGTCGAGCAGGTCGGCGAAGACCGTCGGCCGCGTCAGCACCCGCGGGGTCCCCTCGCGGTCGCGGTGGATCCGCCGCGGCAGCCTGCGGCCCGCCACCTTGATCAGCGCCGCCCCGAGGTAGTCGATGCAGTTCATCGCCGTGAAGGGATCGTTGATCCCCGGGGAAAGCGCCCGCAGCGCCACCTCGACAAGCTGCCGCAGGCAGAACTCGAAGTCCTGCTCCCCCGTCCGCATCCGCCCGATGATCACGTGGCTCCGCAGCTCGCTCGCGTCCTTCTCGTCCGGACCGCCCTCGGCGTCGATCGCCAGAATCGGCTCCCCTTCGTGCACGAACTGGCCCGGATGGAGCAGCACCCGGCAGCGCAGGTCGCGCTCCGCACACTCACCCAGCAATCCTTCGACGCTCACCGCCTGGATGTAGCCGCTCCGGCGCGAACGCACCGCTTGCTCGTCCTCCATCTCCTCCCAGTCATCCTTCTCCTCGCCCGCCTTCCGCTCGTCGGGATCGCTCGGCCGTTCATCGGGGAAGAACGCGCACAGCGCCCGGTCGAGCTCGACGTGGATGTCGGCCACCACCCGGTCCGCCTGCAGCGACACCGCGATGTGGTGGATGAAGTGGATGAAGGCCCCGAGGCTGACCAGCGTCGCGACGAAGGCCGACAAGGTCGCGAGATGCGGGATGAACTCCCCCTCCTCCACACTGCGCACGCTGCGCAGCACGATCAGGCAGAAGGTGAAGTTCCCGAGCAGCATCCCGATCGTGAACTGGTTGGGCAGCGCCCGGATGAAGTTGCGCAGGATGCGTCCGCCGAACTGGCTCGAGGCGAGGGTAAGCGCCACCAGCGTCCCGGAGAAGGTCAGGCCCGCCAGCGTCAGCACCGAGGTCGCGACGGTCGAAAGCAGCGACCGGACCCCGTCGGCCGACACCCCCGAAAGCGGCAGCCCGCCCAACAGCACGCCGCTCCACTCCCGTCGGTCGATCTCGATCGTCCCGTAGGCGAGCAGGATCGATAGCACCACCAACCCGCCGGGAACAAACCAGAAGCTCGTCCGCAGTCGGGACCAGATGTGAGTGATCCACGTTTTCACGATCGGCCCCGACGCTCTCAGACGGACAGGTTCCGGTCGAGACCGCGATGCCGGATCATCCCGGGGACGAGGATGCGGGAGGAGTGCCTTTCCGGTCGACGGATTCGATCGTCAGGGTGTCGTGTGGGATAGTGTGATGATGAGCGCAGCACGCGGATCTCACTCGACAGCCTGCACGCGCAACGCCCGCAGCGAGAAGAGACTCCCGTCGACCGCCTCACGGATCGGCCGAGCACCGTCCCTTCTCGTCGCTCCGAAACATTCCCTCCGCTCCGTGAACACATCCTCCACGAACGCCTTTGACCCGATTGCCACGCCGTCGCTGAAATACCTCACCCGACATCGCAGCAACTGACCGCGAGTCAGCTTGCCGCCGCTCTCCCGCACCTTCCGGACCGCCTCCAGCGTCATCCCCTTGCGCTTGGTGCGCCCCGATTCGTCCGGCACCGCCAGTCCTTCGCCGAAGAGCCAGCAGCGATACCATTCCCCGGCAGTCAGATCGCTCTTCGTCGGCTTCTCGTCCCACGAATCCAGCGGCCGATCCAACACCCGGCACAGCCCCCGCCGCGCCCGTTTGCTGCCGGCCACCGCCTCGGCGTAGCCGCACCAGCGGTAGTCCTTCGGATCGTCGCAAAGCCCGGCCCGCACCGGATTCAGGTCGATGTA
>ERZ869936.529-NODE-529-length-35449-cov-7.230689_pt1 | contig 35449 bp, 32 predicted proteins | sample MGYA00520876_ERZ869936 | MGnify/ENA primary metagenome ERZ869936 (study PRJEB32218, sample SAMN09650985) | biofilter metagenome | isolation source: enrty point of leading RO module | place: Saudi Arabia: Thuwal, RO plant located on Red Sea | collected 2016-02-17 ... | reverse complement strand
CCGGTACTCGCCGGCAGACGCCGGCGCTGACGCTCGCCGAAGCGCGCGAGAACCGCTTTCGCTGCGACTGGCACAGCTACCGGCCGCCGCGGCCGGCCACCACCGGCGTCCGCGTCCTCGACGATCTCGATCTCGAAGCGCTGACGCGCTACATCGACTGGATGCCGTTTTTCAATGCCTGGGAGTTCGCCGGCCGCTTCCCGGCGATCCTGGAGGACGCGACGGTCGGCGAGGCGGCCAGCGCGCTGTACGCGGATGCAACCGCGATGCTCGAGCGCATCGTCGCGGAGCGCTGGCTCGAACCGCGGGCCGTGTTCGGGCTGTTCCCGGCCAACTCGGTCGGGCACGACGACATCCTCGTGTTCGACGAGGCGCGCAAGGCGGAACTCGCGCGGCTGTGCCACCTGCGGCAACAGAAAGCGAAGCCGCGCGAGCTGACGAACGACTGCCTGGCCGACTTCATCGCGCCGCGCGACAGCGGCGTCGAGGACTGGATCGGCGCCTTCGCGGTGTCGGCCGGCGAGGGTATCGAGCCGCACGTACGGCGCTTCGAGGCCGAGCACGACGACTACTCGGCGATCCTGCTGAAGGCGCTGGCCGACCGCCTGGCCGAAGCGCTGGCGGAATACCTGCACGAGCGCGTGCGCCGCGAGTTCTGGGGCTACGCGCGCGACGAGTCGCTGTCGAACGAGGCGCTGATCGACGAGGCCTACCGTGGCATCCGCCCGGCCCCGGGCTACCCGGCCTGCCCGGACCACAGCGAGAAAGCCGGGCTCTGGCAGCTGCTCGGCGTCGAGCAGGCGATCGGGCTCAAGCTGACCGAGTCCTTCGCGATGTACCCGACCGCCGCCGTCAGCGGCTGGTACTTCTCGCACCCGGAGTCGCGCTACTTTGCCGTCGGCAAGATCGACCGCGACCAGCTGGAATCGCTGGCGGCACGCAAGGGCGTCTCGCTCGCCGAGGCCGAGCGCTGGCTGCTGCCCAACCTGGGCTACGAACCGGCCGCGGCAAACGCGGCCTGAGCGCGGCGCCGGCTAGTCGAGGCTGACCTCCCGGATCAGCACGGTCTCGACCGGGACGTCCGAGTGACCGCCGCGGCTGCCGGTGTCCACGGCCGCGATCGCGTCGACCACGTCCATGCCGGCGCTCACGCGCCCGAACACGGCGTAACCGAAGTCGCGGCCACCGTGGTCGAGGAACGCGTTGTCCTTCAGGTTGATGAAGAACTGCGAGGTCGCACTGTCCTTGTCGGCCGTGCGCGCCATGGCCAGCGTGCCGCGCAGGTTCTTCTCGCCGTTGTCCGCCTCGTTGCGGATCGGCGCGCGGGTCGGCTTGCGCTCGAGCTCCGCGGTCAGGCCGCCGCCCTGGATCATGAAGTTCGGAATGACCCGGTGGAACACCGTGTCCGCGAAGAAGCCGTCCGCGGCGTACTGGCGAAAGTTGGCGCAGCTGACCGGGGCGCTGTCCTCGAAGAGTTCGACGACGATGTCGCCGTGGCTGGTGCTGATCGTGACCTGGCTCATTGTTCCTCGCTGTCCGCGGCGGCGCGCTCGAAGACCTGGTGGTTGCCGGGCAGCCAGGTGACGCCGCCGTCGCTGGTGTATTCCATCCGCGACTCGAAGCGGTCGCGCTCGACATTGTAGCGCGTGAACCGCAGCTGCGCGGTCTGTCCCTCGGCGGTTTCGTATTCCTGCGTGTGGCGCGTCTCCCCGCCGAGCGGTCCGCTCATGATCCACAGCCGGCCGTCCGGGCCGACCGAAACCATCTCGATCCGCTCGTTGCGCTCGTTGACGTAAAAGAGGATGCCGGAGCTCAGCCCGAGGTCCGGCAGCTCGCTCTCGCCGGCGACCACGCGGTCCTCGACGACCCAGCGAAAACGGTAGGTACCCGGCACGCTGCGGGCGACGTTGCCGTCCGCGTCGAGGAACTCGGTCGTCACGTGCCAGGTGCCCACGGCATGCCGCAGCTGCGCGACCGATGCGGCGAGGGGGTCGTCGTCGGCTGCCGTCCCCGGGCCTCCGGCGACGACGAGCAACAGCAGGAGGAGCGATCGGTGCATGGCGGGTCTCCGTCGACGGTCCGTAGCTTTATCTGAGTCCGCGACTGCCACCCGGTTCCCGGTCTTCAGGGTTGCTTCGCGATCGTCACGCGCGGCAGGCCCGCGTAGTCCGGCACGTTGCGGATGTCGGTCCAGCCCTGATCGGCCAGCAGCTCGGCCACCGCCTGCTGCTGATCGGCACCGTGCTCCAGCAGCAGCAGGCCGCCCGCCCGGCTGACCTCGCCGCAGGTCGCCGCGAGCACCCTGATCTCGTCCAGCCCGTCCTGGCCGGCGACCAGCGCCATGCGCGGCTCGTGCGTCAGCCGCGCCAGCGCCGGGTGCGGCTCGGCCACGTACGGCGGGTTCGACACGATGACGTCGAAGCGGCGGCCGCGTACCGGTGCGATCCAGTTGCCGGCGACGAAATCGACGTTCGGCAGGTCGAGCTGCCGCGCGTTCAGGCGCGCGACGGCCAGCGCATCCTCGCTCTTGTCCGTCGCCGTCACGCGGCACAGCGGCCGCGCGCTCGCGATCGCGAGCGCGATCGCGCCGCTGCCGGTTCCGAGGTCGAGTATCTCCGCATCGCTGTCCGGCGGCAGCAGGTCGAGCAGCTGGCCGACGAGAATCTCCGTCTCGGGCCGCGGCACCAGCGTCGCCGGCGACACCGCGAGCGTAAGCGACCAGAATTCCTTGACGCCCTCGATATAGGCCAGCGGTTCGCCGGTCGCCCGGCGCGCGAGCGTGCGTTCGAAGCGCTCGACGGAGGCCGCGTCCAGTTCGTCTTCCGGGTGCGCGACCAGGAACGCCCGCGGCAGCCCGATCGCCCGCGCGAGCATCAGCTCGGCGTCGAGCCGCGGCGAGTCGCTGACGCCCTCGAGTCGCAGGACCGCGGCCTCCAGCGTGTCGCGGATCGACGCCGTCACGCGGCTGGCTCCGCGCGCGGGCCTTGGCGTACCATTGCGGCCACTCGACGGGCCCAGAACCGTGTATCCATGAACGTCTATTCCAACATACTCGAGATGATCGGCCGCACGCCGATGCTCGAAATCACGCAGTTCGATACCGGCCCCTGCCGGCTGTTCCTGAAGCTCGAACTGATGAATCCCGCCGGCTCCATCAAGGACCGGATCGGCCTGTCGATGATAAAGCAGGCCGAGGAGCGAGGTGAGCTCGAACCGGGCGACACGATCGTCGCGGCCACGGCCGGCAACACCGGCCTGGGCCTCGCGCTGGTCGCGCGCCAGAAAGGCTATCGCATGATCCTGGTGTTGCCGGACAAGATGAGCCAGGAAAAAATCTTCAACCTGCGCGCGATGGGTGCCGAGGTGGTGCTGACGCGCTCGGACGTCGCGAAAGGTCACCCGGAGTACTACCAGGATCTCGGCAAGCGGCTCGCCGAGGAGCAGGGCGCGTACTTCATCAACCAGTTCGGCAATCCCGACAATCCGCTCGCGCACGAGCACACGACCGCTCCGGAGATCCTCGAGCAGATGGACGGCGACCTCGACGCGGTCGTCGTCGGCGTCGGCTCGTCGGGCACGGTCAGCGGTCTCGGCAGGTACTTCGCCGCGCACAAGCCGGACGTCGAGATCATTCTCGCGGACCCGGTAGGGTCGATCCTCGCGGACTACATCAACACCGGCGAGCTCAAGGAGAAGAACGCCGGCTGGCTGGTCGAGGGCATCGGCGAGGATTTCATCCCGGACATCGCGGATTTCGGCCAGGTCACGAAGGCCTACAGCGTCAGCGACGCCGAGTCGTTCCGGGCGGCGCGCGAGCTGCTGCAGAAGGAGGGCCTGCTGGCCGGGTCATCGAGCGGCACGCTGCTCGCCGCCGCGCTCCGCTACTGCAGGGAGCAGACGGAACCCAAGCGGGTCGTGAGTTTCGCCTGCGACACCGGCAACAAGTACCTGTCGAAGCTGTTCAACGACTTCTGGATGGAGGACCAGGGCTTCATCCGGCGCGAGAAATACGGCGACCTGCGCGACCTGGTCGGCCGGCCGCACGGCGAGCGGGCGACGATCACGGTCGGGGCCGACGACGTGCTGACGACGGCGCACAACCGGCTGCGCAACGCCGGCTTCTCGCAGCTGCCGGTCATGGACGGCGAGCGCCTCGTCGGCGTGCTGACCGAGGACGACATCATCCGCCACGTGTTCGGCAAGCCGGAACTCATGAACGCGCCGGTGCGCGATGCGATGCAGTCCGCCTACATCCAGGTGGGCCTCGATACCAGCGTCGCGAACCTGGTCGCGATGCTGCACGTGCAGTCCTGCGCCGCGGTCGTCGACGGCGACGAGTTCTACGGGCTCATCACCCGTTCTGACGTGCTGAACTTCCTGCGGCTGCAGGCCTGAGACGCGCTCAGGCGCCGAGCGCGGCCAGCTGCCCGGCCTGGTGCTCGCTGATCAGCGGCTCGATGACCGGGTCGAGGTCGCCCTCGAGTATTTCGTCCAGCTTGTACAGCGTCAGGTTGATGCGGTGGTCGGTGACGCGGCCCTGCGGGAAGTTGTAGGTGCGGATGCGCTCGGAGCGATCGCCGCTGCCGACCTGCAGCCGGCGTTCCTCGGCCTGCGCGCTCTCGCGTTCGCGCACCTGCGCATCCAGCAGTCGCGCCTGCAGCAGCGACATGGCGCGCGCGCGATTCTTGTGCTGCGAGCGCTCGTCCTGGCATTCGACGACGATGCCGCTCGGCAGGTGCGTGACGCGCACGGCGGAATCCGTCTTGTTGACGTGCTGGCCGCCGGCGCCGGATGCCCGGTAGGTATCGATGCGCAGGTCGGCCGCATTGATCTCGATCTCCTCGAGTTCGTCCGGCTCCGGAAGCACGGCCACGGTGCAGGCCGAGGTGTGGATACGGCCCTGCGATTCCGTTGCCGGCACCCGCTGCACGCGGTGCGCGCCGGACTCGAACTTGAGCTTCGCGAAGATGCCGCTGCCGCTGATCCGGCAGATGATTTCGCGATAGCCGCCGTGCTCGCCATCGCGTGCGGACAGGATTTCGAGCGGCCAGCCCTGCGCTTCGGCGTACTTCGCGTACATGCGGAACAGGTCGCCGGCAAAGATCGCGGCTTCGTCGCCGCCGGTGCCGGCACGTATCTCGAGGAAGACGTTGCTGTCGTCGTAGGGATCCGGCGGTATCAGCGCAAGGCGCAGCTCGCGCTCGAGCAGCTCGCGCCGCCCGGTCAGTTCGGGCAATTCGTCCTCGCCCATCGCCCGCGCGTCCGGGTCGCTGTCGCCGGCCATCTCCTCGGCCGCGGCGATGTCCGCCTCGAGTTTCTCGAAGTCGCGGAACAGGCTGACCACGGGCTCGAGCCGCGCGTATTCCCGTGACAGGTCGCGAAAGCGCGCCTGCTCGCCGATGACCTCGGGATCCGCGAGCAGGGCCGAGACCTCCTCGAATCGCTCGCGGGTGCTTTCGAGGTTCGCGCGGATCGAGTCCTTCACGTGTCGTCGCGCCCGCCGTCGCGGTCGAGCTCGAACAGCCGCTGCGCGGCGTCCAGCAGCTGCCGGTCGTCGGCCTCGGCCGCCTTGCGCAGCTGCACGCTGGGGGCATGCAGCATTTTCTTCATCAGCGACGCGACGGCGTATTCGAGCACTTCGGCGCTGTCCGAACCCTTGTTCAGGCGACGGCGCGCCTGCGCGAGGACCTCGCGACGCAGTGCGTCGCCCTGTTCGCGCAGCGACGAGATCAGCGGCGCGATCTCCTTGCCCCGCTCGATCTCGAGGTAGCGCCGGGTTTCCTCGTCGAGGATGCGGCGCGCATCGACGGCCGCGGCGCGCCGGTTGTTCTGGCCCTCGACGATCACCTGGTCGAGGTCGTCGATCGTGTACAGGTAGACGTCCGCGAGCTCGGCGATCGCCGGGTCGAGATCGCGCGGCACGGCGATATCGACCGCGAAGATCGGCTTGCGATTGCGCGCTTTCACCGCCTTCTTCATCTCGTCGACGCCGAGGATCGGGTCCGGGCTCGCGGTCGAGCTGATCAGGATGTCGGCATCCGGCAGCGTGCCCTCGAGTTCGGACAGCGGCAGCGCGAAACCGCCGAACGCGCTCGCGAGTTCCTGCGCGCGCGTGACGTCGCGGTTGGCGACGAACAGGCGGCCGATGCCGCGTGCCTGCAGGTGCTGTGCGACCAGCCGGATCGTCTGGCCCGCGCCGATCAGGAGCGCGGTGTAGCGGCTGAAGTCGGCGAAGAACTGGTTCGCGAGGCTCACCGCCGCGTAAGCGACCGAGACCGGGCTGCCGCCGATCTCGGTGTCGGTGCGGACTTTCTTGGCGACCGAGAAGGTATGCCGGAACACCCGGTCCAGCCCGGCGCCGACCGTCCCGGCCTGCTGGGCCGCGCGGAACGCATCCTTGAGCTGGCCGAGGATCTGCGGTTCCCCGAGGACCATAGAATCGAGCCCGCAGGCGACCCGGAACAGGTGGTCGACGGCGGCGTCGGCCTCGAGCGAGAACAGCGAGTCGCGCGCGCGCTCGTCGAGGCCCTGGTCGGCAACGAGCCAGTCCGTCAGCCGGGCCAGGCCCTCGTCGCTCGATTCGACATAAAACTCGGTGCGGTTGCAGGTCGACAGCACCAGCGCCTCGGCGATGCCGTCCATGGACGCGAGCGTCTGCAGCGCCCGTGTCGCCTCGTCATTGGCGAACACCACCTGCTCACGAATTTCCACGGGGGCCGTGTTATGGTTCAGGCCGAGAATTCTCAGGGGCATTGCAAATGGCAGGCGGTCGGGGTGAAAACTCCGCGTATGATAAGCGAACTGATTCCGCAGTTCCTTGTCTGTGTCCTGCACGCGCCGCAGATCGCGGCACGCACCCGCCGGCGCAGGCCGGCCACGCCTGCACGGATCCGGAATGACCGCCACGCCCCGCCGCTCGATCCTGCCGACTCCTCGCACCGCCCGCCGCCTGCTCCTGGCGGCGCTGATGCTCATTAGTACCGCGATCCCGCTCGCGCAGGCCGACAGCGAGCGGGCCGGCGAGCACCTGCGCGCTGCCGAGCTCGCGCTCGAGCAGCACGAATACCGCAAGGCCGCGGTCGAGTTCCGGCGCGCCGCGAAGCTGTCGGGCAAACCCGGGATCGCCCGGCAGGCGACCCGGATCGCCTACACCTACGGTTTCAACGACGAGGCGCTCGAGTCTGCGCGGCGCTGGGTCGAGCTGGACCCCGGCAGCGACGAGGCGCTCCTGTACCTGGCCCAGGTGCAGCTGCGCCTCGGCGAAATCAGCAAGGCGCGGCGCAGTTTCACTGCGCTGCTGGAGCGCGGCACGCAGCCGGTGGAGGCGCGCCTGCTCGACCTGCTCCCGATCCTGGCGCAGGAAGATGCGAAGAACGGCTACCGGGTCATGAGCCAGCTGGCGCGGCGCTACCGCAAGACGGCGGAAGCAAACTACGCGGTCGGCGTGATGGCGCTGTCGGCCGGCGACCACGCGGAGGCCATCGAGCGCGCGGAGCGCGCGATCGAGATCGACGGCGACTGGATCCAGCCCAAGCTCCTGTACTCCCGGGCCTTGCTGCTGGCCGGGCGCGAGGACGAGGCGATCGACTACGCGGCCCGCATCGTCGGCGACGATCTCGACCCGGACCCGGAGGCGCGCCTCGAGCTCGCCGTGCTCTACATGTCCGTCGGTCGCGACGACGATGCCCTGAGCCAGGTCAACCAGGTATTGCTGGAGCAGCCCTCGCGCAGCGATGCACTACGGCTCATGGCGATCATCAATTTCCGGCTCGAGCGCCTCGACGCCGCACAGGCGGATTTCGAGGACCTGCTCGGCAGCGGGCAGTACACGATGGACGCGCTGTATTACCTCGCGCGTCTCGCCGACCTGCGCGGCGACACGTCGCGTGCGCTCGGCCTGTACATGCAGGTGACGAGCGGGCAGCACGTGGTGCCCTCGCAGCGGCGGGCGAGCGTCATCATCGCCCGCGACGCCGGGCTGGACGAGGCGCTGGACCACCTGCAGAGCTTCGGCGAGCGGCACCCGGCGCACGCCATCGACATGATTCTCGCGCAGGCCCAGCTGCTCGCGTCGCGGCGCGAGTACGAGCGCTCGCTCGAGATCTACGACCGCGTGGCAGGCTACCGCCCGGAGGAAGAGCGCGTCATTCTCGGCCGCAGCGAGGTGCTGCTAGGCCTCGGGCGCACGGACGAGGCCATCAGGGAGTACCGGCGGGCGGTCAGGCTGCGGCCGGACAGCGCGCTGGCGCTGAATGCGCTGGGTTACACCCTGACCTACCACGGCGACGACTACCGGGAAGCGGCCCGCCTGATCGAAAAGGCGCTCGAGCTCGAGCCGGGCAATGCGGCCATCATCGACAGCTACGGCTGGGTGCTGTACCGGCTCGGCCGCCACGAGCAGGCGCTGACCGAGCTGGAGCGCGCCTGGGCGATGCTCCGCGACCCGGAAATAGCGCTGCACCTGGTCGAGGTGCTGGCGGTACTGGGCCGCTGCGACGAGTCGGCCGAGATGCTCGACGAGGCGATCGCCCTCGACCCGGAACACCCGCTGCTCGGCGACGTGCGTGACTGGCCCGCGAACTGCAGCGACTAGGCCGGCGCTGGCCGCGCTCGGCTGCCTCGCGCTGCTCGCGGGCTGCAGCACGCTGCCGCGCAGCACGGACCTGCCGACGCTCGACGACTGGCCCCAGCGGGTCGCGGTGCTCGGGGCGCTCGACGACTACGGGTTCAGCGCGCGCATCGCCGTGCGCGACGGTGACGAGGGATTCAACGGCAGCCTGCGCTGGGAGCAGCGTCGCGACTACTTCGACGTGCGCGTGTCCGGGCCGCTCGGCGCCGGCACCGTGCTGATCGCCGGCGACCCGGGCGCGCTCGAGGTCACCGACGACGCCGGCGAGGTGACGGCGCTGGACGACCCGGAGCGCGACCTGCGCGAACGCTACGGCTGGCGCATCCCTGTCGGCAGCCTGCGCTACTGGGCGCTCGGCATCCCGGACCCGACGTCGCCGGCGGAGACCGTCGTCGACGAGGGCGGCCGGCTCGAGCGCCTCGCGCAGGGCGGCTGGGACGTCAGCATCGGGCAATATCGCGAGGCCGGCGGCCGCCAGATGCCGCGCAAGCTGACCGCGACGCAGGGCGAGAGCCGCGTGCGCCTCGTCATCGACCGCTGGACCTTCTACTGACGCGCAGTCCGCGGCCGCGCGGGCCGCTTCGTTGACACCCCGCAGCCCGCAGCCCACAATTGCGCGCGAAGCATCGCCGAATGCTGCGCTCGATCCGGGAGAGTGCCGGTCATGACCACTGGGGTGTAGCCAAGTGGTAAGGCAACGGGTTTTGATCCCGTCATGCGCAGGTTCGAATCCTGCCACCCCAGCCAACTCCCGTGCGCGCCAATGTACGCAAACAATGAGCCGAACCAGGTAACGAGAGGGGCGAGTACCTTGGATCCGACGACGATGGCGATCTTCTCGGGGAACGCACACCCCGCGCTGGCCAACGACATCGCCCGGGTCCTGCACGTACCGCTGGCAAAGGCCTACGTCGGCCGCTTCTCGGACGGCGAAATTTCCGTCGAGATCCTCGAAAACATCCGCGGCCGCGAGACCTTCATCATCCAGCCGACCTGCCCGCCGGCCTCCGAGAACCTGATGGAACTGCTCGTGATGGTCGACGCCTGCCGGCGCGCGTCGGCCTCGCGCATCACGGCCGTGATCCCGTATTTCGGTTATTCGCGCCAGGACCGCCGGCCGCGTGCCTCGCGCGTGCCGATCACGGCCAAGCTGGTCGCCAAGCTCATCGGCGTCGCCGGCGTCGATCGCGTGCTGACGGTCGACCTGCATGCCGACCAGATACAGGGCTTCTTCGACATCGCGGTCGACAACGTGTATGCCTCACCGGTGCTGCTCGGCGACGTCTGGAAGCAGAAATACGACAACATGGTCGTGGTATCGCCGGACGTCGGTGGCGTCGTGCGTGCCCGGGCGCTGGCGAAGCGCCTTGATGACGCCGACCTCGTGATCATCGACAAGCGTCGCTCGAAGGCAAACCAGTCCGAGGTAATGAACATCATCGGCGAGGTCAGGAACAAGGTCTGCGTGCTGATCGACGACATGATCGACACGGCCGGCACGCTGTGCAACGCCGGCAGCGCGCTGAAGTCCCACGGCGCGCGCCGCGTCGTCGCCTACATCACGCACCCGATACTGTCGGGGCCGGCCGTCTCCCGCATCAGCAACTCCGAGATCGACGAGATCGTCGTGACCGACACGATCCCGCTGAACGAGGAAGCGCAGGCCTGCAGCAAGATTCGCCAGCTGTCGACGGCCGAACTGCTCGCCGAGACGATGCGGCGCATCTCCGACGAGGAGTCGGTCAGCTCTCTCTACGTCGACTGAGTCCCCGGCCGCCGGCGGCGGCCGGGCGCTGCCGGGCTGCCGCCGGCCGGCGTTTCTTGTGCGGTCCGCTGCCTTTCGCTATGATCCGCCTCCCTGTCCGGGCTGGTCGCGGCCCGGAACCGTTGAAAATCAATAGTTTACTGGAGAATCCCATGAGTCAGGATTTCGACCTGATCGCGGAATACCGTGACGACCAGGGCAAAGGTGCGAGCCGCCGCCTGCGTCGTGACGGCAAGGTCCCCGCGATCATCTACGGCGGCGGTCGTCCCCCGCGCCCGCTCGCGTTCGACCACAACAAGCTGCTGCACGAGATGGAGAGCGAGTCTTTCTACTCGAGCGTGCTGAACGTCAAGGTAGGCGACAAGAGCCAGGCCGCGATCGTCAAGGACATCCAGCGTCACCCGGCCAGGCGCCAGGTGCTGCACATCGACCTGCAGCGGATCGTCGAGGACGAGGAAATCCGCATGAACGTCCCGCTGCACTTCGTCGGCGAGGAGACGGCGCCAGGCGTCAAGGCCGGCGGCACGGTGTCGAAGCTGATGACCGAGGTCGAGGTGACCTGTCTGCCGAGATACCTGCCGGAGTACTTCGAGATCGACATCAGCGAGCTGCCGCTCGACGAGATGCTGCACCTGTCCGACATCAAGGTGCCGGAGGGTGTCGAGATCGTCGAACTGACGCACGGCGAGGGCCACGACCAGCCGATCGTCACGATCCACGTGATCAAGGCCGCGCCGGTCGAGGACGAGGCCGCCGAGGAGGAGGAATCCGCCGAGGTGCCGACCGTTGCCGAGGACGAGGCCGGCGACGAGGGCGACGAGAAAAAGGACGACTGATCCGGCCGTCCGTCCCTGGCGAAGAAGGCCGCCTGCGTGCGGCCTTTTTCTTGGGCGCAGCGCGCCAGCGACATGGGCGCGGACCTCGAGGACCCTGAAACATGAGCCAGCACGTCACGCTGATCGCCGGACTCGGCAATCCGGAAGCCCGCTACGAGCGCACGCTGCACAACGCGGGCTTCTGGTTCGTCGACGCGCTCGCGCGTGAAAAGAACGAGTTCTTCCGCGCCGAGAAGCGCTTCGACGCCGAGACGGCCCGGGTCACGATCGCCGGGAGCGACGTCTGGCTGATCAAGCCGCAGAGTTACATGAACCTGAGCGGCGGCCCGATTCGCGGCATGCTCGACTACTACAAGCTCGAGGTGCAGCAACTGCTGGTCGCGCACGACGAGATCGACCTGCCGCCCGGCACGGTGCGGCTCAAGAAGGGTGGCGGGCACGGCGGCCACAACGGGCTGCGCGACATCATCCGCCACTGCGGGGCCGATTTCATGCGGCTGCGGCTCGGCGTCGGCCACCCGGGCCACAAGGACCAGGTGACGGACTACGTGCTGAAGCGAGGCAGCGCGGACACGGAGCGCGCGATCGAGGACAACATTCGCGACGCGCTCGGCGCAATGCCGACGCTGGTCGAGTCGGGGCTGAACGCCGCCATGAAACAACTGCACACTTCCAGGAAGGGCGACTAGCATGGCAATCAAATGCGGCATCGTCGGCCTGCCGAACGTCGGCAAGTCGACGCTGTTCAACGCGCTTACGGCCGCCGAGATAGCGGCCGAGAACTATCCCTTCTGCACGATCGAGCCGAACGTCGGCGTCGTGCCGGTGCCGGACCCGCGCCTGCAGGTACTCGCGGACATCGTCGAGCCAGCGAAGATCCTGCCGACGACTATGGAATTCGTCGATATCGCCGGCCTCGTGGCCGGGGCCTCGAAAGGCGAGGGGCTCGGCAACCAGTTCCTCGCCAATATCCGCGAGACCAACGCCATCGCGCACGTCGTGCGCTGTTTCGAGAACGACGACGTCACGCACGTCGCCGGCAGGATCGACCCGCTCGGAGACATCGAGACGATCAATACGGAACTCGCACTCGCGGACCTGGAGTCGGTCGAGCGCCAGCTCCTGAAGGCCGAGAAGAACGCCAAGACCAACGAAAAGAAGGCCATCGCCTACCGCGACCTGCTGAAAAAGGTGAAGGCGCACCTGGACGAAGGCTTGCCGGTACGGACGCTCGACCTGGACGAGAACGAGCGCGCGGGGCTCAAGGAGCTGCACCTGATCACGGCGAAGCCGGTCATGTACATCGCGAACGTGGACGAGTCCGGCTTCGCGAGCAACCCGCATCTCGACGCGGTGCAGGAGCTCGCAGCGAACGAGGGCTCCCAGGTGGTCGCGATCTGCGCGGCGATCGAGGCCGAGATCGCGCAGCTCGACGATGCGGACAAGGCCGAGTTCCTGGCCGACCTCGGCCTCGCGGAGCCGGGCCTCGACCGCGTGATCCGCTCGGGCTACGCGCTGCTCGGCCTGCAGACCTTTTTCACGGCCGGGCCCAAGGAGGTCCGCGCGTGGACGACGAAGATCGGCGCGACCGCGCCGCAGGCGGCCGGGGAGATTCACACGGATTTCGAGAAGGGCTTCATTCGCGCCGAGGTCATCGCCTACGACGACTTCGTCGCCGGCAACGGCGAGCAGGGCGCGAAAGAGGCCGGCAAGCTGCGCCTCGAGGGCAAGGACTACGTCGTCGCCGAAGGCGACGTCATGCACTTCCGCTTCAACGTCTGATCAGCTGCCGCTGCCGATCCGCGGCAGCGACAGGTGGAAGACGATGCCGGCGCCGCGCACGGCGAGCCCGACCAGGACACCCGCGACCAGCGCCGGCGTGCCGCCGATGCCGAGCCCGTCCGCGACGATGTAGGCGACCGACGCAGTGAAGGCCGCGGTCGCGTAGATCTCGCGGGTCAGCACCAGCGGGATCTCGTTGCAGATGATGTCGCGGATCATTCCGCCGACGACGGCGGTCATGACGCCCATCATGATCGCGACCAGCGCGCCGGTCCCGGCGTCGAGCGCGATGTCGGTGCCGAGCGTCGCGAACAGCGCGGGCCCGAGGGCGTCCATCCAGACCAGCAGTTGGCGGCGGAAGCCGGGCCGGTGGGCGAAGAAAAACACGCCGAGCGCGGCTATGAGCGCCATCGTCACGTAGCTCGAGTCCTCGATCCAGAACACCGGGCGGTCGAGGATCATGTCGCGCAGCGTGCCGCCGCCGATCGCCGGCATCAGCGCGAGCACCGAGAAGCCGAACAGGTCCATGTTGGCGCGCGAGGCGGCGAGCGCCCCGGAGATCGCGAAGACGGCCGTGCCGAGCATCTCGAGTAGGAACAGGGGGTCCAGGCTCATGGGGCTCCGGGCGGCGAAAACGCCTGAAAAAACGGGCATTATACGGCCACGGCCGGGTCCCTTGACTTGGGCCGGGGTGCAACGGACAATTTGCGCCCCTCGCGGCCGCCCGGCCGCCAGACAGCGAATCCGGTGATGTAGCTCAGTTGGTCAGAGCGACGGACTCATAACCCGTAGGTCGGTGGTTCAAATCCACCCATCACCACCAGAACAAGAAGGGGCCCCTTTTCAGGGGCCCCTTTTTGCTCTGGCGCTGACGCGTCGATTCTCACCGAAGGTCCTGTAGTGCTTTGGTGATCGCACTAAAGATCAATCCGCACCGGCTGGGAGTGTGTTTCCTGGCAGCGAGGGCGGATTGGGTTCAAATCCACCCATCACCACCGGGCAAGAAACGGCCCCTTCGAGGGGGCGTTTTCCCGGGGGCTCGGTTGCCACAACGCTGAACATGGCACCCCGCCGAGCCAGGTAAGAACGCACGACAGGCATTTTGCTATTCGCTCTGATCTAGCCCGGTGCTTGCAGCGCTTCTGGCGTGGCTACGGCATCCGCAAACTCGGCAAGCAGGAAATCTTGCATCGCAATGACGGCTTGCGGCTGACCCTTTCGGGATGGCGCCACGAGACTGAGTTGAGGAGCACCAGCATGCCAGTTCGATAAGACCCGTCGAAGCTGCCCGCGCTCAAGTTCTTCCCGGCATGTATAGGCGGGCAGGGCAGCAAGTCCGGCCCCGCCTGCTGCGGCACACTTGAGCGTGGACATGTCGTCGCTCTTCAGCCTGGGCGTGATCTTTACCATGAACTTGTCGCCAGATTGGTTCTCCAGGGTCCATTCTCCATGTGGCGATTGCCAGCCGAGCGCGAGCGTCTGATGGTTGTCGACGTCGGACGGATCCTTCAACACTCCGTGCTGATCTTCGTAGTCGCTCGCAGCGAACAACTGCCACTCGACTTGCGCGAGAGGTCGTTGAATAAGTGATGAATCAGGCAACGCGACTGAATGACCACGTATTGCAAGATCAATACCAGAAGCGACCAGATCGACATTCTGATTCGTCACCTGCTGAGAGACGGTGACCAGTGGATTCTCCGCAAGAAATCGCGCAATTAGTTTTTTCGTTGCAAACTGTGCTACGCCAACCGAACAACTGATCGTGACATTTCCCGACAGGCGGTTTTTCTTTCGCCGCACCGCGTTTTCTGCATTTTCCATTTCATCGACGATCGCGCGAGCGTGAGCGTAGAAAGTCTCTCCGAGCTCCGTGACATGGAATTGTCTTGTCGTGCGCTGAATCAGTCGCGCGCCCATTCTCTCCTCAAGTTGTCGGATGTGCCGACTCAACCGTGACTTAGGCAGACCCAGCGCCTCGGATGCCGCCGAAAACCCCCGCTTTTCGATTACGTGTACGAAGTAAAAGTAGTCATTCAGATCAGGATTCGGCATCTGATGATTCCAAAGCGATCCGTCTGGGATTCATATTGTTCCATTTATGCAACAGAGTTTTCAAATTTTTGATCTTCTGCTCGTTATTGTTCCGTTAGTACACTCATTGCAACATTTCCGACAAAGCTACGAGGCACGGCGTGAGCAAGGCAACAGATCCAGCTAGGAACACAGAGACGGGCAACAAGCAACGAGTAACTGGCCCGGTGGATGGTGAGTCGATAGCCATCAGGGCCGGCTTTTCTGCCCGGACTTTTCGTGCGCGGGACATAGGCCCAGCGATGGATCCCCTGGTGATGGTCGATCACTACGTCATGACCGAGGACACATTCGGCACACACCCTCACGCCGGAATGTCGGCGGTCTCGCTGATCTTGCCGGATAGTGAAGGGCGCTTTCACAACCGTGATTCGCTCGGCAACGACTTCGACCTTCGGCCCGGTGACCTTTACTGGTTGAAAGCCGGACGAGGCGCGATGCACAACGAGTTACCGAGAGCGGGCTCAAGAATTCACGGACTCCAGGTCTTCGTCAACGTCCCACGAATGCTCCGTTACGAAGAACCGTCATCGATTCTGGTACGGCAAAAGGACATGCCCTTGCTTAATAACAGCCAGCACAGCGTTCGTGTAGCTATGGGAGAGTCCAATGGAGTCGCAGGCGCCAGGTCTCCAGGGCTGCCTATGACAATACTCTACGGCCAACTGCATCAAGCCGGCAGCTTCGAGCACGAACTCACCAGGGGTCGAAATACCCTGGTCCTCGCGATTGATGGAGATGTCGACGTTGCCGTATCGGCGGACGATACGAGACTCCGCGAGGGTCAGGCGATCGCGATCGACAACTCCGAGAGTGGCAAACCAATCACCGTGCGCGTTTCCACCAGAAATCACTCCGCAGCTCAATTTGCCTTGCTGGAAGGGCAAGCAATAAAGGAACCATTCGTCCAGCGAGGACCTTTTGTAATGAGTTCGGCAGGCGAATTCGAGGCAATCAATCGAGCATTCGACGAGGGCCGGTTCGGATCGATTGATTGACCTGGTCGCCAACTCCCTGCGAATGCCTTTCCAATGTTAACCGAGGAGAAAGTAATGGCTACCAACTCACACAATCCCGAACCACTCACCGCGAGAAATGCAGCGGTGGTTTTCGTGGACAACCAGGTCGGCCTTCTGACGGGTATCCGCGACTACTCGATTGCCGAGCTCAAGCACAACATCGTGGGCTTGGCGAAAGCAGCGCGCGCGCTAGATCTCCCGATCGTGACGACGACCACGTCCTCGGAAACGCTTTGGGGTCCGGCTATTCCGGAATTGCAGGCAGCGCTTCCCGGGCAGAGCTTCATCGATCGAACCACTGTAAATGCCTGGGATGATCCGCGTGTGGAGGCCGCGATTCGCGCGACCGGCCGCACCAAACTGATTTTCGCCGGACTTTCCCTGGAGGTGTGCGCGGCGTTTCCTGCAATGCGCGCGGCAAGAGAAGGCTTCGAAGCCTACGTGGCCGTAGACGCATGCGGAACGTTCGACATGACCAAACGGGAAACCGGAATTGCAAGGCTCATACAAAGCGGTGTGGTTATAGCAGATGCATCCAGCCTGATGATCGAAATCCTCGGAGACAATGCTTCGCCCGAGGCACCGGAGGTATACGCGGCGCTTGGAATGGACTGGTCAATTCTGGTCAGTCAGGTCCGCGAGAGTGCAGCCGCATAGGTCACTCGAGCTCGGCGTTCGATTCTCGGGATGCGTCGCCGAAATGAAACGTATGGAGAATTCAATGCACATCGATAGTGGGAAGTCCAAGCAACCATGCGGGCAGCCGAAACGTTACAAGCAGGTTCTGCTGACGTTCGTCGGTCTGCTCGCCCCCGTCTACTTTGTACCACCTGCAATGTCGTCGGCGATTGCGGGTCCACGCCTGCTAACCGTCAGCGCGGTGGTGGCAGCGATTGTCGTGCTGATGACTTACGTAATCATGCCCGTACTGAACTACCTCACCGCCAGCTGGCTGTGCGAGCCGGTCAATAGGAGATCACAGGGCTTCATGCAGGACATCGAAACTGCCGCAATAATTGGGGGAAAGAATCATGAGTAGATCTACAGAAACACACGAAGAGCCGAGCGGGTTAACGCTGGTATTGGGCGGCTCGGGAAAGACGGGGCGACGAATCATTCAGCGCCTTGAATCACGTGGAATTCCGACACGAGCCGGGTCGAGATCCGGTAATCCGGCATTCGACTGGGCCAAACCCGAAGGCTGGGACGCGGTTTTGGATGGAGTTCGTTCTGTCTATATTTCCTACGCTCCGGATCTTGCTGTTCCCGGTGCCGCCGACTCGATTCAACAGTTTGTCGGCAAAGCCGTCGCCAGGGGTGTCAAGCGACTGGTGTTGTTGTCGGGGCGCGGAGAGGAAGAAGCCCAGGCTTGCGAGAAGATCGTTCGAGCGAGCGATATCGAATGGACGATAGTCAGGTCCAGCTGGTTCATGCAGAATTTCTCCGAAGGCGAGTTTCTCCAGATGGTCCTCGATGGCACTATCGCCCTACCTGCCGCAGATGTTGCTGAGCCATTCATCGATGTAAACGACATCGCGGATGTTGCTGCAGCCGCATTGACGGAACCGGGGCATGCGAATGAGATCTACGAGGTAACCGGACCTCGCCTTTTGACATTTACGGAACTGGCCGAGGAAATCTCTGAAGCCGCAAAGCGCGACGTGCAATTCGTGCAGATACCTGCCGAATCGTTTGCTCGAGGCATCGAAGAATCAGGGATTCCCGAAGATATCGCGTGGCTCCTGAATTACCTGTTCGATACGGTTCTGGATGGCCGCAACGCTTACCTCGACGACGGCGTCAAGCGCGCGCTCGGACGCGAGCCGGGCGATTTTTCCGCGTTTGCTCGCCGTATTGCCGAGCGTGGGACCTGGAAGGCTGGTGACAGCGAGGCGGCAGCATGAGCACATTACTGGTCATTGCCACCATCACTGCCATCTTGGGCAGTGCGTTGATCGGTGGTGTCTTTTTCGCTTTCTCAAACTTCATCATGAAAGCGTTGGACCGTATGCCACCCTCCGAAGGAACTCTGGCGATGCAGACTATCAATATTACGGTGCTCAATCCGGGTTTCCTCGGAGTCTTTACGGGCACAGCTTTGATTGGCGTGGTGCTCGCGATCGCGGCCATCGTCGGATGGGGTTCCCCTTATTCGCCCTACTTGCTCGGCGGGGCAGTGGCTTATGTTGGGGGAACCTGGTTCGTAACGGTCCTGGGCAATGTTCCGCTGAATAACAAGTTTGCGGCCGTAAAGCCTGAGGTCTCCGAATCAACAGAAGTCTGGGAACATTATCTCGACCACTGGACCAGGTTGAATACTCGGCGTGCGGGCGCAGCGTTGCTTGCAGCTGTACTGTTCAGCATCGGGCTAATCCACGCCTAGTTGCGCACTCAAGCCTGAAAATCCTGTAGAAGGCCTGGTTGAAAGTCGCCCGCAAGTCGGTCTCCTCAGGTGTTTTTCAAACGGCAATAACGGCTCGGCACAACCCGAAGAAAACTAGAAACTCTTTCAAAACAAATACGTGAGTTCAGATTGGTCAACCGGAGGATATCCTGCGCGATTGCTGGTGCGTTTCAAATCCACCCATCAAACCCGGCAACGAAGAGGGCCCCTGCTCGGGGCCCTGCTTGTTTCCACTCCGCGCGACATCGAGGCCCAGTCAGTATCTGCCGGTCACCGTATTCGACCGCACCGATTCCGATATATTCGTTCCGTCCGACCTGTCGCGCACGACCGCCAAGGCATAAACCTCGTCGCGCCCGGGACGGTCTTCGTTGAATCGGCGCCGCCAGGCCCAGGTACTGTCGTTCTCCCGAACCAGGGAAAAATCCGTTCGATCGGGACCGGCTGCCGTTACGGTCCACACCGAATGGTCGCCTTCCTCCGTGCGTTCAGACTTGCCTTTGACGATCCGGACGACGTTGTTGGCGAGCCGGTCGTCGTCGCGGGGATCCTGGCCGAAGAAGCTCACCCGTAGTTCGGCTTCGTTGCGACTTGCGTCGGACCGCTCCCATACGACGGACCCGCGCACGGTGAAAGTTGCATCGCGCCGTCGCCCGGCATCAGCCAGGCGCAGATTCTCGATTCGAGCCATCGTCTCTCCCGGTAGCAGGACGACTCAGTACAATTGATCAGACCATTTCATCGGCAAAGTCGAGTGGCGGCGCGCGCCTTCCAAGTCCGCCAGTCAGTCCGCCGGCTTCACGAACCTCAGCGTGAAGCGGTCGGATTCGCCGATCGCAAGGTACTGGTCGCGGTCCTCGTCGCCCAGCGCGAGCGAGGGCGGCAGCGTCCAGACGCCCTGCGGGTGCTCGTGGTCGTCGCGCGGGTTGCGATTGACGTCGGAGCGGCCGGCGAAGCGGAAGCCGGCGGCTTCGGCGGCGGCGATCGTGCGCTCCTCCGAGATGTAGCCGTTTTCCGCGCCCGGATCCTCGGTGGCCGGGTCGGGCCAGCGGTGGTCGACGATGCCGAGGATGCCGCCCGGCTTCAGCGCGTCGTACATCGCCTGGAAGCCGAGCGCAGCCGCGTTCGCGCCGTAGCCGTCCGCGAACCAGTTGTGCACGTTGCGGAACGTGACGACCATATCGGCCGAGCCGCGCGGCGCGATCTCGAGTTCGTAGGGCGACGAGAAATGCGTGACGACGACCTCGCCGAACACGTCGGGATGCGTGCCGAGCTTCGTCAGGAAGCTGCCGAAGTAGCGGCGCTGGTAGGCGAACGGCGGATTCACGCTGTACTGCGCGGCATACAGCCTGCCGTTTTCTTTCAGTGCCGGCGCCAGGATCTCCGTGTACCAGCCGCCGCCCGGCCAGATCTCGACGACGGTCATGTCGGCGCGGAAGCCGAAGAAGGCCAGCGTCTCCTTCGGGTGGCGGTAGCGGTCGCGGGCGCGATTCTCGTCCGAACGGTGACTGCCGGCGATGGCGGCATCGAGCGCGCGCTCGGTCGCCTCGTCCAATGCCTGCGCGGACGCCGGCGGAGGTCCGGCCGCAAGCAGCGACAGGACCGCGCAGGTGAAAGCCGCGAGGCCGGTGATTCGTGGCTGCATCGACTGTCTCCTTGCCATCAGGACTGGTATCCCAGTAGACCGGATGGCCGCGCAGCAAGTCAACGGGCTGCCCCGAGGTTCCGCCGCGACCTAGCCATTCAGCACGTACAACTGCCACAGGTCCTTGCGCGTCATGTGCAGGAACGGGCTCATCGCGAGCAGGCCGGTCGGGCCGATGCTCTTCTCCAGGTACTCGAGCTCGACGAACTTCTCCCTCGTGCGCTCGCCGACGTCGACGTCGAGCCCGTTTTCGCGCATCAGCAGCACGCCCTTCGCCCGCAGCGCGAGCTCGGTGTAAATGCGCAGGTAACACAGCATGTCGACGACCACGGGGCCGTCGAAGCGGGTCTTCAGGTCATTCAGGAAACGGCCGACACGGGTCTCGCGGAACTCGCCGGATTTGATCTGCTGCAGCAGGTGCGCATCCTCGTCGAAGTCGAGTTCGAGCCACTCGTGCATGTGCCGTGCGCTGCGCTCGAACACCAGGTACAGCAGGGGAGGGAGCGTCAGCAGGAAGGTCAGCGTCATCAGCATCGGCGGCAGCACGAAGTGGTTGAATACCGAATGCAGCAGGATTGCCGCGGCCAGCCCGGGCAGGAACGCGAGCGGATTGAGATGCATCCGGCGCTCGGTGAAAGTCTGCGCGAATATTGCGAATATCGCCGTCACGCCGCCGTGCATGATCGCGGTGCCGAAGCCGCGCACGATCCAGACGGCGATGCCCGTATCCTGCAGCGAGTAGAGGTAGTAGAGGTTTTCGACGACCGCGAAGCCCGCGCCGACGGCGAAGCCGAGAATCGCGCTGTCGACCAGGAAGCCGACCTGGTTGCGCCGGAACAGCGCGACGACGACCAGCGCCTTCAGGAATTCCTCGACGACCGGGGCGAAATAGCGCGTGTAGTTGGTCCAGTCGACCTGCACCAGGCCGAGCAATGCGCCGTTTGCGTGGTACGCGACCACCGGGGTGAGCGCGCCGGCCGCGATGACGCCCAATACCGTGCGCAGTGATACCAGCTTGTAGCTGTCGAGCCAGAGCAGCGCGACGAGGAAGATCAGCACCGGCAGCAGGCCGATCGGCGCGGTGATCAGGAACTCGGCGGACATCGGGCGGCAGGCACTCCGGGCGGTGTCAGCCGCAGTGTGCCCGAGAGACGCCGCGCTTCACAGTATCTTGAGCGACAGCATCCATTCGTCGCCGACGCGGTTGCCTTCGTCGTAGCCGGCGGCGTAGCCGACCGACAGTGTCATCGGCAGGCGGTGGGCGATCGTGAAACTGAGGTCGAGCTGGGCACCGACGCTCGTGACCGTGCGCTCGAAGGACTCGCCGGGATCCGCGACGACGGCCGCAAAGAAAACGGCGGGCCGCAGGTGCGACAGGAAGAAACTCGGCGTGCCGGCCTCGCGAAAGCGGACCGGCGGCAGGTTCCACTCGGCGACGGAGCGAATGAAATCGCCGGCCGGCACCTCGTCGATCTCGAATCCGGGCAGGCTCGAGTATTCGCGATAGCGCTTGACCGCGCCGTCGTCGACATAGTTGTTGCCGAAGCCGCCGAAGTAGAAACTCGCGAGCGGGTTCGAGCGCTCGCCGTCGCTCAGCCCCGCCGCGTTGTAGAACCAGATCGAGGAGTGTTTCAGCGGTAGCGCGAAGCCGAAATCGAATTCCGCGCGCGGCTGCCAGGCGCGGCCCAGGTCCGAGTCGGTCGCTGCGAGGTGTAGACCCCACTCCATGCCCTTTTCGTGGTCCACCGCGCCGATCGACTTTTGCGTGTGCGTGTACTCGAGGCCGATATCGAACGCGAAAATGTGCTCGATCGCCTGCACGCCGACGTTCTGGTTGCCGGGCAGAGCGTTCAGGCCGGTGTAGTAGGCCACGCTCGAGCTGAAGCCGAGTTCGCGCGGCCGGTCAAAAATCAGCGCGCGGTCGTAGCCGAGGATCCACGCATCGCCGGCGCGGCTGCGTTTCGTCGGGCCGAACAGGTCGTAGAAATCCGCGCCGTTGTGGCGGTACTCGGCGTGCCAGTTGAGGCCGCGGTAGGCGAGCGTCGCGTGCAGTGACTCGTCGGACGGCGTGTCGCCGTCGAGCGAGTAGCTGAGCGTCAGGTCCAGGTGATTGAACTGCGCGGGGTCGGTGAACTGGAACTGCCAGCCGAGCGTCTCTCCGCCGCGATAGCCCTCGATCACCGGGTAGCCCGAGTCGTACTCGAACTCGCGGTATGGCCGGTACTTGCCGCGCTTCGTGATCAGCGTTTCGTCGTCGAAGTCCGGCAGGGTGCCGACGACGTTCCACTCGCGCACCTGCGCATGCTTCGCCGCGATCTCGGTACCGAGCAACCGGATCGTGCTGACCTCGTCCAGGATACCCGGCTCGATGATGCCGGGCCGGAAGCCCTGGCCCGTGTACTCGAACACGAGCATGCGCCCGTCCCCGAGCAGCTGTGGGCGGAAGAAACCGGTCTCTGCGTTCGACAGCGCGTCGAGCTCACCGGTCTCGAGGTCGTAGCGCAGAATGTTCGAGACGCCCGTGTAGAACGAGCTGCCGTACAGGTAGCTGCCGTCCGGCGAGAACTGGAATCCCTCTGGAACGGCGGGCGAGAAATCGAAGCTCGAGACCGGCTCGGCACGCGCCTCGAGCAGGTCGGCCGTGCGGTAGACCTCCAGGTGCTGGCTGCCGTCGATCTTGCCCAGCGACAGCGACAGGAACTCGCCGTCGTCGGACAGGTCGAGCTCGTAGGCGACCTGGCCGTAGGGCCAGGTGTAGAGCTGGTTCCAGCGATCGTAGGGATAGGGAACGCGCACCAGCGACACGTAGCTGTTCAGGTGCCGCAGGCCCCACAGCGAGCGGTCCGCCGGGTTGTAGACGAGGTCGCCGATGCGCGCATCCTTCAGCAGCATGCGCTCCTTGCCGGTGTCGACGTTGACCGCCACCAGGTCGCGGAAGGCGAGGTTGTCGGCGGTATAGAAGAAGGTGCGCGTCGTCGGGTCCCAGGCAGAAGACGTGACCCGGTAGGTCATCGGGCCCTTTATATCGCTGACGCGGCGCAGCCGGCCGTCGGCGAGCGACAGCACGCCGACGTGCGCGACCACGCCGGGATAGCGGAAGGCGCCGACCAGTTCGCCGCGCTCCTCGTCGACGTAGGCGCGCGAGATCGAGCCGAGCGCCTGCCCGGAAAGCGGCAAGACCGGCGTCAGCGGCTGCGTGCGCACGCGTGCGAGATTTTGCTGCTGGAAACGCTTTTCGAAAGCAATCCAATCGTCCCAGGCGCTCTCCAGGTCCTTGCCGAACACCTTGCGGAACTGCTTCGAGTAATAGCGCTCGCTGTCTTCGCCGCGCTTCAGCCAGTCGATGACGTGCTGCGGCGAATACTCGTACGCGAGGTAGCTGACGAAGCGCGTGCCGTACAGGTAGGCATTCGCGCCGCCCTGGAAGTCGATCGCGACGCCTTCGGAAACGATGCCCAGGTTGCTGTAGAAATACGCGTCGTCGCGCACCATCGAGCGGAACACCATCTCGTCGTAGGCGCCCTGGGCGCGGCCGATGCCGCCCGACATCCAGGTCTCCATGAAAACCGCGGCACCTTCCAGGTACCAGCGTGGCGACGTGAGCCGCGGCACTGTCAGGTAGTTGTACAGGATAGACAGCGGGTGCCGGTCGGTCTGCCGCGGCTTGCCGCCGAACAGCCGGCGCCAGCGCCGGTCCACAGAGTTCGCCACGTCCATGTTCGCGACGTGCACTAGCTCGTGGTTCATGATCATGAATATCCGCTCGCTGCTCGGCATCGTCTCGAGCGTGCGGCTCGCCGGCGCTACGTAGATCGACACCCCGTTGTACGGCGACGCACCCGCGCCGGCGTTGCCGTAGTCCGCGAGATCCGTCAGCACGACGGTCGACTTCTCCGCCGGCTCCCAGTCGAACACGCGTCGCTGGAATTCCAGCGAGTTGTGAAAGTTGCGCACGACGTGCGGCACGAGGTGGGTCTGAAACGGGTCGAAATAGAGCAGCCGGACCTGGTCCGTCTCGACGACGTCGAGTTCGAAGGGCTCGGCGCCGGCGGCTGACGCGGCGAGCAGGGTAGTCGCGAGCAGGCTCGCGAGCGGCGGCGTGTTCTTCTTGTTCAAGGCCGTCCCGTAAAGAGAGGGACCCGTCCGATTTTGCCGGACGGGTCCCCGCGGAGCTCCGGGCGAATTGTCAGCGCCGCTCAGTTGGTTGCGCGGGCGGCGTCACCGATCCGCTGCGCGGCGCGCTGCGCGTCGCTCATCAGCGCCTGGCGAAAGCTGTCGCTCGCCAGCGCCGCCGAGAACGAGGCATGCCTCATCGCCTTCCGCATCGCTGCGCTGCGGAAGGCCCGCAGCGCCGCGTGGCGCCGCAGGGGCGCGACCATGCTGTCGCTGCGCATGGCGTCGCGCAGGGCGTCGCCGCGCAAGGCGGCCCGGAAGCTGTCTTGCGCCAGTGCGCTGGCGAACGCCTCGTTGCGCAGGGCATCGAGCATCGCGTCGCCGCGCAGGGCATTGCGGAAGCTGTCCTCGCGGAGGGCGGCCCGGAAGGCCTCGCCGCGCAGCGCGAGGGCCATGGCATCGTTGCTCAACGCCGCCGACAGTGCGGCCGAGCGCAGCGCCGAGCGCGCCAGGTCGCCGCGCATGGCTGCCCGGTACGCGTCTGCGCGCAGGACCGCACGTGCGGCGTCGCTCGAGAACGCCGCCCGCAGGTTGGCGTCCCTGGCGAGCGCTTCCGCCAGCGCGGCGTTACCGCGCAGGGCATCGTAGAACGCGTCACCGCCGCGCGCAGCCGCCGCCTGCGCCGCGTCGCTCAGCATCGCCTCGCGGAACGCAGCGTTGCGGTACAGGTCCGCCATGGCTGCCTCGCGGAACGAGTCGGCGAACGCGGCATCGCGCATCGCGTCCATGAAGGCGGCATCGCGTGCCGCGGCCCGGAACGCGTCGGTCATCGCTGCCTCGCGGAAAGCGGCATCGCGCGCCGCGGCCCGGAACGCCTCACCGCGCATCGCGGAGATGGCGGCGTCGTTGCGGAATGCAGCCAGCGCGGCGTCGTTGCGCAGCGCCGCGATCGCCGCATCGTTGCGCAGCACCGCGAGAAATACCTCTTCGCGCGCCGCGCCGCGCATCGCGTCACCGAACAGGGCCTCGCGGAAAGAGGCGTCGCGCATCGCTTCGGCAAACGCTTCGTCCGCGATGATTGCCTGGTAAATGTCGGTCTGCATGACCTGGGCGACGGCTTCGTCGCCGAGCTTGACGTCGTCGGCGTCGATCTGCTCGCCCCGGTAGCGCTCGGCCGGCGCTATCGTGCCGCTCGCGCCCGAATCCGGTTCCGGATACTTGACGCCGAAGTAGGCGACCACGCCGATGGCTATGGCGAACACCGCCACGATCGCCGTCATTCGTCCCCTGTTGTTGTCGTTGCTGCTCATCGCCTTGCTCCTGTGATCCCGGGCGCGCGCCGGCCTGGCCGGCGCCGCCCCGTCAGCGAACGGGCTGCTGCAATGCTCCCTGCTCCAGCAGCTCGCCTTCGCTCGAAAAATCCAGCCGTATCGGTGCGGCGGCTTCCGCCTGCGACGCGGATTCCCTGCGGCGCAGTAAGACTTCCAGACGGCGTCCGCCGCGCACGCTCAGGTTCAGCGAGTCGGGACGGATCGACAGGTTGCCGAGTTCGCCGTCGACGCCGGCGAGGCCGTCAACGAGGAGACCGGTGCCGTCGAGTCGCACGGCCACGTCCAGCGGACGCCGGGATTCGAGGTCGAGCGACAGCGCCAGTCCCGCCGCATTCGGACGGAGGGAAACGAGCGACTCGAAGCCCTCGGCCGCGAAGCGGCGCGAGACGACCGGGACGTGGGCCTGGCGCACGTCGGCCGGCGCCATGCTGCCGCCCAGCTGGTCCACCCGGCCGGCGCCCGGGACCGAATCGGCGTTCAGCACCGCGAGCGTGGCCAGTGCGCCGGCACTCGCGGCGACCGCGTAGCGCAGGCCCGGGAACAGCCACTGCCAGCCCTGCGCCCTGCCCGCGGGCAGGCGTGCCTGGCGCCTGATCGCTGCTTGCAGCGCTGCCGGGGGCGCGGCCGCTTCCACGTCTTTCAGGAGGTCGTGCATGGCGGCATAGGCCTGCCGGTCCTCGCGGCCGCCGCTTTCCTCAAGCAACGCGTCGAGTTCGCGGCGTTCCTCGTCGTCCAGGTCGTCGTCGAGCGCGGCGCTCAACAGTTGCTCTCGGCGTTCGTTGCTCATGGTGAAAGGATTCCGTGACGCTGCAGGCGCCGGCGCATGTCGCGTCGGGCGCTGAACAGGCGGGACTTGACGGTCGACTCGGGGATGCCGAGCGTCGCGCCGATATCGCGGTAGTCGCATTCCGTGAAATAGCGCAGCACGATCACGGCGCGCAGGTCGGGTTCCAGTTCGAGCAACACGGCCTGGATCTCGTCGCCGACCTGTTGCTCCTGCAGCGACTCAGCCGGTAGCGGCGTGTCCGCTGGCGGTTCGGTGTCCAGCGGGACGTCGTGCCGACGGCGTTTCAGCTGGTCGATCGACTCGTTGATCGCAATGCGATAGATCCAGCTGAAGAAGCGGCGCGCCGGGTCGTAGCGCAGGATGTTCTCGAACGCTTTCAGAAATACCGTCTGGGTGACGTCCGCTGCGTCCTCCGGGTTGCCGAGCATGCGCAGCGCCGCGTTGTACACGGGCTTTTCGTAATGCGTCAGCAGGAGTTCCATCGCGTGTCTGTCTCCCTGCCGGCAGCGCCGGACGAGTGCCTGTTCGTGGGTCCTGTCCATAATTACGGCGCAGCGGCCAAAAAGTTGGCGTTTTTTTTCAAGTCCGGGTGGCCTCGAACTAATTTCAGTAATTTCAGCTTCTTGCGTTGCCATCCGACTGGGCCGGCACGATCTCGAACAGCCGGTCGAACCCGGAATAGGCGAAAATATCGCAGAGGTGCGCGTTGACGTTGACGAGTTTCAGCCCGCCGCCGTCGGCCAGCAGGCGCTTGTGCGTCCGGAGCAGCACGCCGAGTCCGGCGCTCGATATGTACTCGAGCGCGGACAGGTCGATCACGCAGGCGCCCTCGATACCGTCGAGATAGTCCTGCGCGCGCGCAGCCTGCGCGGCGTCGAGTCTCCCGGTGGCGACCACCGTGCCATCGCTCCTGCGTTCAATGTCCAGCATTCTTGTCCTTCCGATCGGCAATGAAGGTGATCTTGCTCACCCGGTCGCGGTACTCGTAGTGGACGGCGTTGGCCATCTTCATGACCAGGTACAAGCCGAGCCCGCCCGGCTCCCGTTCGGCAAGCGGCGCGTCGACGTCGACCGGCGGTGCGTCGTGCGGGTCGAAGCGCTCGACGTCGAAATCCGTCAGGCTGACTCTGACCCCGCTATCCTGCGGGCCGATCTCGATCAGGATGTCCGCCACGCTTTCCCGGTTGTACCTGAGCATGTTGACGAACAGCTCCTCCACGCACAGGTCCACGACGTTCTTGAGAGACCGGTCCGCCGCGCCGGATTCGAAAAAGCGCCCGGTAAACGCGACGATGTTGGCGAGTTCGTCGAGGCTGCGGCCGAATTCCTGTCGCATTGCACCCTCCACGGGTCAGGGCAGGCGCCGCACCAGCACCAGCGTGATGTCGTCCGCCTGCGGGGCGGTGCCGCCGAACGCGAAGGCCGCATCGATCATTCGCCGGGCGAGCTCCGCCATCGGCAGCGAGCGGCACGCATCGACGACCTCCGCGACACCGCCTTCGCCGAACTGCACGCCTTCCGCGTTCGCATACTCGTAAATGCCGTCCGATACCAGCGCGAGGATGTCGCCGGGCTCAAGCTGCAGGCGCCGCGCGGCATCGGTGTCCGCGAGCTCCATGGCGCCGACCGGGAAACTGCTGGGCTTGTGCCAGTCGCAGCGGCGACTGGCGGCACGGTAGTGCAGGATCGGGCCCTGGCCGGCCGAGTGGTAGCAGACCTCGTGACTGGCCGGGTCGAGGAAGCCCATGAACGCGGTGATGAAACGGTCGTCCGGCAGGTCCTCGGCGAGCTGGTTGTTCACGTGCCGGTAGGCCGTGTCGAGATCGGCACCGAGCCGAAACGCGACCCGCAGCATGGCCTGCATCTGGGTTGCCGACAGCGCCGGCCCGAAGCCGTGCCCGGTCGCGTCGCCGAGCAGCATGAACAGCCGTTCGTCGAGCACTACCAGGTCGAACAGGTCGCCGCCGGTATGATCGGTCGGCAGGAAGCGGCCGTGCAGGTCGTAACCCGGGACCCGGGGCATCTCGCGCGGCAGCGTGCTCTGCTGGATCTCGCGCGCGACGGCGACCTCGCGCCGCAGGATCGCATCGGCGAGCAGCTGGTCGGTGAAACGCGAGTGCTGGATCGCGATCGCTGCCTGCGCTGCCAGCGCCGGGGCGATCCACTCGTCGTGGCGATCGAACTGGCCGGGCTGCTCGCCCAGCCACTGCATCACGCCGAGTATCGAATCGTCCTGGCCGAGGATCGGCACGCTGAGCACGGAGCGCACGGCGGCGCCGTCGATCGTCGCGGGCAGCGGCCGCGGCAGCCGCGCGCCGCCACCGTCGGACAGGTTGACGATGCGCCGCGCACTTGCGGCCTGGCCGGCGAGCCCGTCGCCGAGCGGGCAGCGCAATGCCGGCTCGGCCGAGGGCACGACGAGCACGAGTTCCCCGGCCTTGCGTTCGTGCAGCCACAGCATGCCGGTCTCGGCGACGATCGCGATCCGGCCCACCTCGATGATCTCGCGCAGCAGTTCCGGCAGCGCCTCCGGCGCCGCCAGCCTCTGCATGATCTCGAGGATGCGCACGAGGGAGTCGCGCGTGATTTCGCCGGCCCCCGCCAGCGGGCCTTCGGCAGCGAGCGCCTGTGGTTCCCTATGCATAGTTATGGATTCTTGTTGTCGCGCCGGGGACGACGACCGCTGTCGCGCACACCCGGCGCCCGCCAAGGTATATCACAAAGCGCCGCCGGCGGGGCCGCGCGGGTGGGTTCGCGCTGCAGGATTCACTATGATGCCGGACTTGCCACTTCAATCGAGCAGCGAGAGGCAGCATGGCGACAGGGAAGCAGGTAAGCGCGGCGCCGGTATTCCGCGACTTCGTGGAAAGGGACTTGCTGCCGGCAATCGGCATGGCGCCGGACCGGTTCTGGAGCGGGCTCGCCGCGATCGTCGAGTCGCTGACGCCGGAAAACCGGCGACTGCTGGAGACGCGCGAGCAGCTGCAGGCCGCCATCGACGACTGGCACCGGGCGCATCCCGGGCCGATTCGCGATCGCGAGGGCTACCGCCGCTTCCTCGCCGAGATCGGCTACCTCGAGCCGGCGGGCGAGGCTTTCAGCATTGCGACGGACAACGTCGACCCGGAAATCGCGACCGTCGCCGGCCCGCAGCTGGTCGTCCCCGTCAGCAACGCACGCTTCGCGCTGAATGCCGCGAACGCGCGCTGGGGCAGCCTGTATGACGCGCTGTACGGCAGCGACGTTATTCCCGCGGACGACGGCCGCGAACCGGGCCGGAGCTACAACCCGAAGCGCGGCGCCGCGGTGATCGACTACGCGGCCAACTTCCTGGATCGCGCGCTGCCGCTCGACGGCGCGCGGCACGCCGAGGTAACGGCGTACGAGTTGGGCGACGACGGCCGGCTGACGATTCGCGCCGGCAGCGGCGTGACGCCCCCGGCCGACCCGGCTGCTTTCGTCGGCTGGCGTCGCGAAGGCAGCCTTACCGGCCTGCTGTTCCGCCACCACGACCTGCACGTCGAGATCGTGCTCGACCCCGAGCACCCGGTCGGCAGATCTGCGCGGGCAGGGGTCGCTGACGTGATCCTCGAAGCTGCCGTCACGACCATCCAGGACTGCGAGGACTCGGTCGCCGCCGTCGACGCGGAAGACAAGGTTGCGGTCTACCGCAACTGGCTCGGGCTGATGGACGGCACGCTGGCGACCCGCTTCGACAAGGGCGGCCGGACACTGACCCGCGAACTGGAAGCCGACCGCGAGTTCACCGGCACCGACGGCCAGCCGCTGATTCTGCCCGGGCGCAGCCTGATGCTGGTGCGCAACGTCGGCCACCTGATGACGACCGACGCGGTGCTGGACGCAAACGGCGACGAGGTGTTCGAGGGCATCCTCGACGCGGTCGTGACGACGGCCTGCGCGCTGGTCGACCTGCAGCAGAAAGGCCGCTACCGCAACAGCCGGACCGGCAGCGTCTACATCGTCAAGCCGAAGATGCATGGCTCGGCCGAGGTCGCGTTCGCCGATACGCTGTTCGCGCGCGTCGAGGACCTGTTCGAACTGCCGCGCAATACGCTGAAGATCGGCGTCATGGACGAGGAGCGGCGCACCAGCCTCAACCTTGCGAACTGCATACGCGCCGTGCGCGAGCGGCTCGTGTTCATCAACACGGGTTTCCTCGACCGCACCGGCGACGAAATCCACACGAGCATGCTGGCCGGCCCGGTGAAGCGCAAGGAAACGATCAAGAGCGAGCCCTGGATCCTTGCCTACGAGGACCGCAACGCGGACGTCGGCATCCGCTGCGGCCTGCCGGGCCGCGCGCAGATCGGCAAGGGCATGTGGCCGAAGCCCGACCTGCTCGGGCAGATGGTCGAGACCAAGGCCGCGCACCCGCGCGCCGGCGCCAACTGCGCGTGGGTGCCGTCGCCGACGGCCGCGACGCTGCACGCGATGCACTACCACGAGGTCGACGTCGCCGCGCGCCAGCGCGAGCTCGCGCACCGCGAGGAGGCGTCGCTGGACGCGATCCTGACACCGCCGCTCGCGGCAGACCCGCGCTGGTCGGCCGACGAGATCCGCGCCGAGCTCGACAACAATGCGCAGGGCATACTCGGCTACGTCGTGCGCTGGATCGACGCCGGTATCGGCTGCTCGAAGGTGCCGGACATCGACGACGTCGGCCTGATGGAGGATCGCGCGACGCTGCGCATCTCGAGCCAGCACATCGCGAACTGGCTCGCGCACGGCGTTTGTAACGAGGCTGAAGTGCGCGAGACGCTGGAGCGCATGGCCGCGGTCGTCGACCGGCAGAACGCGCACGATCCAAGCTACCGCCCGATGGCGCCGGACTTCGACGCGAGCATCGCGTTCCGGGCGGCCTGCGACCTGGTGTTCGAGGGGGCGCGCCAGCCGAGCGGCTACACCGAGCCGCTGTTGCACGCCCACCGCCGGCGCCGCAAGGCGGCCGGCTGACTCAGTCGGCGCGGCGCACGCGGGTCGAGCGGCCGATGCGCGAGACCATCCGGAACGAGTTGAACGGCCCGGGCCGGATCTCGACCCGGTCGCCCGCGTCCAGCGGGAAATAGCGCGACGGGCTCAGTTCTTCCCAGCGCTCGCCGTTGTCGAGGGTGACGATCAGCTCGCCCCGCGGCTTTTTCGCGACCGCTACGACGGTGGCGGTGTACTCCTCGGGTTCCGGCTCGGGTTCCGGCCCGGGTTCGGGCTCCGGTTCCGGCGCGGGCGCGACTGCCGGCGCCGGGGTGGCGCGCGGCAGCGTTCCGCTCGCCGCTGCAGCCTGCCGGGCGTCCTCGCGCCCGCTCACGCGGTCGTAGCAGGCGAGGCGCGCGGCCGCGGCCTCGAGGTCGTGGCAGGCCAGCAGCTCTTCGGGAAGCTCGCTGTCGGCATGGGCCTGCGGCAGCAGCACGCAGGCAATCAACATGAATCGATGCATGCGCGGAGTGTCGCAGGAATGGCCGTGCGATGAAAAGACGCGCTGCGCAAATGAAAAGCGGCGGCCCCGGCCGGGGCCGCCGCCGTCCGGTCCGCCTGGCCGGATTACTCGAAGGACAGCTTGACGCTGAACGAGTAGGTGCGGCCGAGCGTGTCGAACAGGCTCGGGAACGTGTTGCCCGAGTTGAACGCCGTCGAGCCGGTCTCGTTGCCGAGGATCGGCGGGTCTTCGTTGGCGAGGTTGGCGATCAGCAGGTTGAAGCGGATGTTGTCCATCATCCGGTAGCCGAGCGTCAGGTCGAAGTAGTCCTGTGCGCCCACGCTACGGAACGCCGGGAACAGCGCCGATGCCTCCCCGCTTTGCGCGTCCATGTCACCGACGTGGCGCCACAGCAGCGACGCGTCGAGGTTGTCGCGGAACCACGCGGCGCGCAGCGTGTGCCGGTACTCGGGCACCGGGTCGCAGGACGTGCCGTAGCGGCCCTTGCAGTCCACCACCGGTGACGCCGCCGTCGTCTGGAACTCGTTCGTCAGGTAGCGATGTGCCGTCAGGTTGAACTGCATTTCGCCGAAGCGTCCGATGTCCAGGCCGGTGATGACCGACAGGTCGAGACCTTCCGCCGCGAAGCGCTCGAAGTTCGTGAAGAACGCCGGCGCACCGGTACCGGTCTCGCCCAGCGCACCACCGATGCGCACGATGCCGCCGCAGGCTGCCGGGTCCTGTAGCACGTAGCACAGGTCCAGCGCTTCCTGGCCCGACGGCTCGTCGATGTAGTCGCTGATCTCGATCTCGTAGTAGTCGAGCGACAGCGTCGTCGCGCCGAGCGTGTCGGAGAACAGGCCGTCGGTCTCCCAGACGAAGCCGAAGGTCGTCGTCCGCGCCGTCTCCGGTTCCGGCAGGTTGGTCGGGTTCGTGCCGTTGAAGACGTTGACCTGGCCCGCGATGATGTCGGGCACCAGGCCGACCTGGGTCGGCAGCATGCCGGTCTGCACGCAGAGGTTGAACAGCGTCGAGCCCGGCGCCGGCGGGTTCGGGTTGCCGATCGAGCAGGGGTCGAGCGTCGCGTTGTCGAGGCCGGTCGTGATCGGGCTGAACAACTCGCCGATGTTCGCGACGCGCACCGCCTTCTGCTCCATGAAGCGGAAGCGGAAGCCCTCGACGACCTCCCAGGACAGGCCGGCCTTCCAGGTGTCGGTCGAGCCCTGGATGCTGAAGTCCGAGCTGCGCCAGCCGGCCTCGATGCTCAGGTTCTCGGCCCAGGGGCGGCCCTGCACCAGCGGGTAGATCGTCTCGAGGAAGGCCTCGTTGACGTCGTACTTGCCCTTGACCGGCAGGCGATTGCCGCCCGCGCCGCCCTGGCAGCTGGCCGGGGCCTCCTTCAGGCACTCGTCCGGCGAGGACTGCGCGAACTCCTCGCGGTACTCGTAGCCCGCCGCCAGGAACATGCCGTCCTCCGCCCACGGGTTACGCAGGCCTTCGATCATGCCGTCGACCGAGGCGTGGTAGACGGTCTGCACCGACTGCCGCAGGTCGCTCGCGATCGCGATGAAATACCCCGACTCGCGCTGTGCGTCGGTGATCGAGCCGACCGGTCCGAACACGTTGATCGGGGTGCAAGGCGCGGCCGTGACGTTGCCGAGCGCATCGATGCACTGGTTCGGATCGACCGTGTTGATACCCGCCTGCAGGTTGTTCAGGTTCGTGAAGCCGTCGCGGGTCTCGACGAAATCCGACTCGCCGCGCTGGTAGGACACGTCGAAGTTCCACGTGTCCGTGCCCGGGATCTCGCCCCGGACACCGACCACGTATTGCGAGTAGTCCGTGTCGAACACGCCGGTGCGCGGGCCGAGCTCGAGCGTGCGCCGCCGGGCGGTCGACGTGAACGCGTCGTTGGCGTCGAAGACGCCGTCGTTGTTCAGGTCCTGGATGCCGACGGAGCTGAAGCCCATCGGGTCGGCGGCGAGTGCTCCTTGCGCCGCGTCGCGCGAGTCGAGGTCGTCCTGGGTCGGGTTCGGCAGGTTGTTGACCCGGTCGATCTCGTCGTTCTGTGCCTGCACGAAAGCCGCCGCGCCGGCGTTCAGGTCGTTGACGATCGTCGTGCGCGTCGCGTCCGTGAAGAACGGGTTCATGACCGGGATCGTGAACGCCGTACCGAAGGTGCCGCTGGGCGCGATCTGGAAGTCCGAGCGATTGGCCGAGAACGAGGCGCGCGCGTAAACCTCGATCTCGTCGGTGACGTCGTAGGTACCGACGGTGGTGGCCTGCCAGCGATCCTGCGGCGTCTGGTAGTAGTTGAACGGGTTGAAGTTGAAGCGGGCGCATTCGCCGGCCTGCAGGCTCATGTCGTCGCGGAACTGGTAGCTGTTGCCGCTGCGCAGGTTCAGCGTCGCCGGGATCGCCGTCGTCGAGCCGACGCCGGTCGAGTGCGCGGTCGTGAACTCCGTGTTGCCGGTACAGTCGGCGGACGGCCGCTGCGGCTGCGAGCCGAGGCCCGAGCCCGTGGTCGAGGACACGCCGAACAGGCCGAAGTCGCGCTCCGCCAGCAGGATCGCGCCGCGTACCGTGCGCCCGCCGCCGAAGGTCAGGTTGCCGCGGTCGTCGTCGAAATTGACGCCCATCAGGCCCATCACGTAATAGGTGTCCTCGCCGCCCTCCTGCGTGTCCGAATAGCCGAGGTCCAACTCGACGCCCTCGAAGCCCTTGCGCAGGATGAAATTGACGGCGCCGGACATCGCGTCCGAGCCGTACACCGCCGAGGCGCCGCCGGTGACGACGTCGACGCGCTCCAGCATGTTCACCGGGATCACGTCGGTCGAGACGATGCCGTCGATGTCGTAGGGCGCGAGCCGCTTGCCGTCGATCATGATCAGCGAGCGTTCCGGTCCGAGGCCGCGCAGGTCGAGCGTCGCCTGGCCGGCCGTGCCGTTGTTGACGTTCTCGCCGTCGCCGGGAATCGTGATCGGCAGGTCGCGGAACACGCGCTCGATGTTCGGCGTCTGTTTCAGCTCGATCTCTTCCTGGCCGATCGTCGTGACCGGGCTGGCCGCGATGACGTTCTGGTTCTGGATGCGCGTGCCGGTGACGGTGATGACGTCGATGGCCCGGTCGTCCTCGTCGTCACTGTCCTGCGCGAGCGCGAGGCCCGGCAGGGCGGTGATGATGCCCGCCGCGAGCGCGGCGAGGCCGCCGCGCGCCGCGAGCCGGCCGCAGGCCCTTCCTGCGAATGCTGCTGTCTTCATTTGCGCTACTCCCTCGAGTGATCGGCGGCCGCGGCCGCCCGGCTGGAACCCCAAAGTCCGCACTGCGGCTTCGCCGGGGCGACCGGCGGACCGCGCGGAAGCTGTGGTATCGATCCTACGTAGCGGCAAATGAATGACTAATATCGATGCGCTATGGACCCCCGGAATGACTCATTCCGTAGCGAAATATGCTTTATTTTTCAGTATTTAAAGCGCGGCGAAGGCCGCGCTTATGAGGAATCGGTCTGATCCGCCGGCGTGTGTTGTAGAAATACGACGCACGGATGCGGACGGGATGCGCAAGCGCGCGCCGGCGTCGCGCCGTGCCGGGGTCGCGTTCGAGCGGGTCCTGC
>ERZ869936.528-NODE-528-length-35476-cov-8.755653_pt1 | contig 35476 bp, 31 predicted proteins | sample MGYA00520876_ERZ869936 | MGnify/ENA primary metagenome ERZ869936 (study PRJEB32218, sample SAMN09650985) | biofilter metagenome | isolation source: enrty point of leading RO module | place: Saudi Arabia: Thuwal, RO plant located on Red Sea | collected 2016-02-17 ... | reverse complement strand
GACGGTCCCGGCGAAACGGGTTTCACGTGCGAACCGCCCCAGCCGGCCGTGTTGTCGGGACTCTGTCCGCGCACCGTCGTGCGGCCGGCCTCACGCTGATGGCGGCGCGCGGGCTGGCGCGCGGTCGTGGTCGTACCCGACGTCGATCGCGGGGTGACCGACCACGGTTCGTCGTCGTCGGGGCTTTGGCCGCGGACCGAGCTGGAACCGCTGGCCTGCCGCACGTCGTCGCGCTGGGGATTCTCGGCCACGGCTTCGGCCCACTCGGGGAGCCGGAACGTGATGCTGGGCAATTCGCCCTTGCTCGGGTCCATGTTGAACAAGCCGGAAGCCTTGATCCGTCGCTCGCCGGCGCGGAACTGGCGAATGTCGGCGATGTCGCCGGGCCGCATGCCCAACTGGTTGAGAATCGTCGAGTGCTTGGTGTGCGGGTTGTCGCCCTTGATCGTGACGGTGATGTCGCCGATCCGCCACTGCTGGCCTTCTTCGATCTTGTAGATCAGATCCACGACACCGGGTTCCAGATCGAACCGCAGGTCGGCATTGGCGTCGGCAAAGACGTAGCCGTTCGAGCCGTACAGGTCCTTGAGCGCCCCGATATCGGCCTGCATCTTCGACTGGTCGTAGGCGTCGCCCGACTTGAGCTGCAGATCGGCGCCCAGGGCTTCCTCGGGGTAGACGTGGTTGCCGATGAACGAGACGTTGCGCACGTTGTAGCGCACCCCTTCGTCGATGTAAAAGACCAGCTTCATGCGGTCTTCGTCTTCGTTGTACTCATAGTCGCTGCCGACGCGGGCTTTGAAGAAGCCCAGGCTGCGGTAGTACAGCTCGAGCTTTTCCTCGTCGCGCTTGATCTTGTTGCGGTCCACTTCGCCCTTGAAGAAGAAGAGAAAGGGCTCGCGCGATTCGATCACCTTCTTGAGCCGGCCGTCGGGGGCAATGGCCCGGCTGTTGCCGACGAACGAGATGTCGCTGAACTTGAGCTTCTGGCCTTCGTGAATCAGGTACACCGCGCCGCGATCGCCGGGTTTGGTGCCCTCGGGCACCTCGACCGAGGCGTCGCTGAAGCCCTTGGACTGGTAGAAGGTTTCCAGCTTGCGGGCGCCCTCGCGCACGGCGTAGGGATCGAACGGGTCCCCTTTTTTCAGCCCGCTCTTCTTGGCCAGCGTGCGGTCTTTCATCCGCTGGTTGCCCAGGTAGTGGACGTACTCCAGCACCGGGCGCTCGACCACGGCCAGCGTGATGATGATGCCGCCGGGCACGTAATCTTTGCGGGGCACGACGTGCACGAACCAGCTCTTCGAGGTCAGCTTGCGTACGTCCCGCTCGAAGGCCGATTGCTCGAAGGGGTGGCCGATCCGCGTGCTCATGGCGTTGAGCACCGTCTCGCGCGAGTGCTTGCGGTTGCCCTCGATCTTGATGTCGACCACTTGCAGCACGGGCGCCGCGGGCCGCGCGGGGGGCGGCGGCTGCAACGACCCTTGCGGAGGCAGCTCGAGGGTTTGCTGCGGGGGCGGCAGCGGCGTGGCCCGCTCCATCGACGCCATGCTGGGCGTCGTCTGGGCCGGCAACGCGCCTGGAAAGGCAGCCGCCGCGGCGCAGACCATCAGCGCGGCTGACGCTGTGCGCAGCAATCGCAAGACCTGGCGGCCGACGAGAGCCATGAACGCTCGCTCTTGAATCAAGTTGAAAGAAACTTCAGATGTGGCCGCACCGATGGCCGCGGCCCTAAGACCGTGGCACCGGCTGCGTTATGTCCTGGCGAACCGGTCCGGAGCAGATGGGACATACCTGGTCCGGCCGCCAAAAGCGGCGTAGAGATACAGCAACCCGCGCCCCATGACAAGGCGAGTTGTTCGCCAAGTGCGCGAATCGCACCGCCTGGTGGGAATCTCCCCGCGATTTCGGATTCCCGCTAGCACGCTCCAGAGCAGGTGCCGCACGCGGACCGCTGGCATGCATTCCAGGTTCATGCAGGAGCCATGCAAGAAGCGCACGCCAGCATGCTCCCACAAGCGTGCGCATGGCAGGCACCGATCGGCGAACCTAGAACGGCTCTTCGCCGGCGTAGCTCTGGGCGGCGTTGAACTGCTCGAATTCCTCGTAAGGCACCTGGGCCGCGTCGCGGAATTGCGTGAAGTCCTTGAACCAGTGCAACTTGACCGTGTCGGTCGGGCCGTTGCGCTGCTTGGCGATGATCAACTCGGCCTGGCCGGCCAGGTTCGCCTTGTCTTCCTCGTTCGTGGCGTAGTACTCCTCGCGGTGGACGAAGATCACCACGTCGGCGTCCTGCTCGATGGCACCGCTTTCGCGCAGGTGGCTCAGCCGCGGCTTGTTGTCGCGCGAGGCCTCCGCCTGCCGATTCAACTGCGCCAGGCATAGCACGGGCACCTCCAGCTCGCGCGCCAGCCCCTTCAGCCGGCGGGCGATGCGGGCCACCTGCTCCTGCCGGGGATCGCGCGGATTGTCGGGCTCGATCAACTGCAAGTAATCGATCACGATCAGCCCCAGCCCGTCGCGCCGCTTCAGTCGCCGGGCCGTGGCGGCGATCTCCGTGATCGTGCGGCTGGGCGTGTCGTCGACGTACAGCGGGGCCTGCCCCAGCTCGTTCATCTTTTCCACCAGCCGCGTCCGCTCGGCCGTACCCACCATGCCGTTGCGCAACCGCTGGCCGTTGATTTGGGCCAGCGTGCAGACCATGCGATCGGCCAACTCGGCCGAGGCCATTTCCAGGCTCACGAACAGCACGGTGGTGCCGCCCTTCATCGCGGCGTACTCGGTCACGTTCAGCGCCAGCGCCGTTTTGCCCATACTGGGGCGGCCGGCCAGGATGATCAACTCGGAGTTCATCAGCCCGCCGGTCAGGTTGTCGTAGTCGCGAAACCCGGTCTCCACGCCGCCAATGGCGTGCTTGTGGGTGATTCGCTTGTCGAGCCGCGACATCGCCTCGTGCAGAATCTCCTCGATCGACACCACGTGGCCCGAGCTGCGGGCGTCGAGGATGGCGAAGATTTTTTGCTCGGCCTGGGCCAGCATTTCCTGGGGCGCCGTGCCGTCGTCGTAGGCGTCGCGCAGGATTTCGGTACTGGAGTGGATCAGCGCGCGGAGCGTGGCCTTGTCGCGGACGATTTGGGCGTAGTAGGCGGCGTTGGCGGCCGTGGGTACCGATTGCAGGATCTCGGCCAGGTAGGACGCGCCGCCGATCTGCTCGTACTGCTCGGCCCGCTTGAGCCGCTCGCTGAGCAGCATGGTGTCGATGCGCTGGTTGCCGTCGTTCATCTCGCGCATGTGCGTGAAGATGATGCGGTTCGCGTCGTCGTAGAAGTCCTCGGGCCGCAGGATCAGCGAGACTTCGTCGCAGACGGTCGGCACCAGCAGAATGCTGCCCAGCACGCCCCGCTCGGCATCGAGGTTGCGCGGCGGCTGCCGATCGAGAATCTCGGAATTGATCTTCATGCGCATGCCTCCCTGCGAGAAGAAGTGACAACCTCCGAATCCCAGCCCCAAGCGCGTGTGGCCACTTGCCGGCGCCGTGCTGCCTGAACCGACCGGCGGGCGCTACGACTTCTCGGGCGCGTCGGTCACGGTAGGCACGACCCAGACCTTGAGTTCGGCCTCGATTTCGTGCCCCAGGTGCACGCCGACCGTGTACAGCCCCAGCTCCTTGAGCGGGCCCTTGAGCCGGATCTGGTCGGTGGTGAGCGTGAACTCGTGACGTTTCATCGCCGCGACGATTTCCGGCGCGCCGACCGAGCCGTACAGATGGCCTTCGTCGTTGGCATTGGCCTCGATCGTCACGCTTTGCTTCGAGATGTTGTCGGCCTGCGCGCGGAGCCCGGCCATGCGGGCATTTTGAATCTCTTGCAGCCGGGCCTTGTGCTTTTCGACCATCCGCTTGTGGTGGTCGGTGGCGATCGTGGCCAAGCCCTGCGGCAGCAGGTAGTTCATGGCGTAGCCGCGCCGTACCTCGACCACGTCGCCTACTGCGCCCACGTGGTCGACGCTTTGAATCAGCAGCAGCTCGATGCCGTTGTGCTCGCCGCGGGGCAACCGCTTGTGCCGCGAACGCGCTGATTTCGATTTGGTAGGGGCCATGATCGGTTCCTCGAGTTCAATCGGTGTTTGTTTCGATGTTTGGTAGTGGTTTGGTGGCGCGGGTCAGAACGGGATGTCGTCATCGGGCGGGGCTTCCGACTCGTCGTGCTGCGGCGCACTGGAGCGACCGCCGCCGCCGCCTCCACCCCCGCCGCCGGATCCGCCACGCCCGCCGAGCATCTGCATGCGATCGCAGATGACCCGCAGCTTGGAGTTCTTCTTGCCGTCCTTTTCCCAGGTATCGAGCTTCAGGCGGCCTTCGATCAGCACGCTCGAGCCCTTGTTGAGGTACTCGCTGGCCACCTCGGCCGTGCGGGCCCAGCAGGTGACGTCGACGAAGGTGGTTTCGTCGACCCATTCCCCGCTTGAGGTCTTGCGGCGATCGTTGACGGCCAGTCCCAACTCGGTGACGGCCGTGCCGCTGGGGATATAGCGCAGCTCGGGATCGCGCGTCAGGTTGCCCACCAGGATGACTCGGTTGTAGCTGGCCATCGCACGGGCCCTCCTTCCTGCCTCAGTCGTTGTCGCTCTCGCCGGCGGCGGCCTTGACCTCCTCGACCGTCTTTCCGCCCGAGCGAGCGTGGCTGACCAGCGCCTCGACGATGCGCGGGTCGATTTTCAGAAACAGCGTGCGCAGGATGCTGTCGCTGAGTTTGCACTTGCGGTTCAGTTCGACCAGCTTCGAGCTGTCGAGCTTGAAGTAGGTGAGCCAGTAGGTGCCCTTGCGCTGCCCGTTGATCGGGTAGGCCAGACGGCGTTCTTCCCACAGGCGGTCGGCGAGCACCTCGCCGCCGAGTTCGGAGATCATTTCGGGGATTTGTCCCGCCACGCCGGCCTGGTCGCGTGAGTAGCGGTTGGCATCCAGAATGTACATGCCTTCGTAAACGTTGACTGGCACGGCCGAAAACTCCTGAGGGATTGCGATGGTCTTCGAGTGTTAGTTGTACCGGTTCATGGTCGCGGCGATACCCTCTCGCACCCACACCTCCACGGCGTCGGCGGCACAGGCCACGGCCACATCGATTTCTTCCGCCTCTTTTTTCGTGAAACGCCCCAGTACCCAGTCCGCGGCGTCGCGTCCCCCGGGGGGGCCGCCAATTCCGATTCGCAGCCGGGGCACTTCGTCGGTGCCCAGCCGCTGGATAATGTTCGCCAAACCTTTCTGCCCGCCGGACGATCCGCTGCCGCGAAACCGCAGCTTGGCCAGCGGCAGGTTCATGTCGTCGCTGACGATGAGCAACTCGTCGCCAGCAATTTTATAAAAGTCTCGCGCCGCAAGCACGCTTCCGCCGCTGAGATTCATCAGCGTGTGCGGGCACAGCAGCAGGATTTTTTCGTCGTGGATTCTGGCTTCGACCACTTCGCCCTGAAAGGCCCGCTTCGGCTTGGTCTGGCCGTGCCGCGAAGCCAACTCGGCGGCGACCCGAAAGCCGACGTTGTGTCGCGTTCCCTTGTATTTTCGCCCGGGATTCCCCAGTCCAACAACGAGTTTCATGCTCCGGCGATTGCGGCGCGTGGCAGGGCGACAGGCGGCATCTCCCCGGGCCGGCTCGATCCGGCCCAGGCGGCCAGCCTCAATCGCCCTCTTCTTCGCCCTCCTCCTCGGCCGCGCGACCGATGATCTCCGGTTCGTCCGATCCCGGTTCGCCCACGGCTTCCTCTTCCTCCTCCTCGCGGACCTCGAGGCACTGCACCACCGGCATTTCCGGCTCGTCGAGCACTTTCACCCCCGGCGGCAATTCCAGATCCGCCACCGTGAGCGTCTCATTGAGCTGCAGATCGTTGATGTTCACCTCGATCTTGGCAGGAATATTCACCGCCTCGCAATCGATTTCCAGCTCGTGCGCCAGTTGTTCGACGTTGCCGCCTTCCTTCGAGCCGGGCGCCTCGCCCCGCAGCTCGACGGCCACCTTCACCTCGACCCGCTCGTGTTCCGAGACCCGCGTGAAGTCGACGTGCAGCACTTCCTGGCCGTACACGTCCCACTGCAAGTCGCGAATGAATGCTTTCTCCGTGACCGCGCCGGTCAACTCCACCACGTGCGACCCATGACGCACGGCGGCGGCCATTTCGTCGGCATTGACCGTCAGGCTCTGGTTCGCCTCGCCGTGACCGTACAAGATCGCCGGAATGCTTCCCGCGTCACGCAGCCGCCGGGCATTGCGCTTGCCGCGGGTCTCGCGCATCTGCACCTTCAATTTGTCCGACATCGACCCCGATCCTCTCTCGCTGGCATGGAGGCAAACCGTTCATTCTCTCCGAATCACGGAATCTTTCAAGTCCGTCGCGGCGGCCGGTTTTGCCTGCCCAAAGGGTCCTCCGGCCGGCCCGACCCGCGGTGTCCGCCGGAGGCGCGAACGGCACGGCCCGAATCCCCGCCAGGGGGGATCGCCCCGGGATCCGGAAAGCCGCGGGGGCCCGATGCCGGGGAGATCAGTCGAACAGCCGGCTGACCGACTCGTTGCGGTGGATCCGCTTGATGGCCTCGCCCAGCAGGGGCGCGACGCTCAGCACCTTGATCTTGGGGATCATCGCCTCGGGCCGCAGCGGAATGGTGTCGGTAATCACCAGTTCGTAGATGGGCGCTCGCGAAATCCGCTCGATCGCCGGTCCGCACAGCACGCCGTGCGTGGCCGCCACGTAGATTCGGGTCGCCCCGCGCTGGTGAATCACCTCGGCGGCCCCACAGATCGACCCGGCCGTGCTGACCATGTCGTCGAACATCAGGGCCACTTTGCCCTGGACCGGGGCGCCGATGATGTTTTCCTGCTTGGTGTGCACGGCGTCGGCCCGCCGCTTGTCGACGATGGCCAGATCGCCCCCCAGCCGCGAAGCGTGCCCCAGGGCCCGCTTGATGCTCCCCTCGTCGGGGCTCACCACCACGATCTCCTTCGGGTCGAAGCCCTGGTCGAGAAAATACTCGGTGAGCACCGGCGCTGCGTACAGGTGGTCGACCGGCACGTCGAAAAAGCCCTGGATCTGCGCGGCGTGCAAGTCCATCGCCAGCACGCGGTCGGCGCCGGCGCGGGTAATGATGTTCGCCACCAGCTTGGCGGTGATCGGCACCCGGCCTTCGTCCTTGCGATCCTGCCGGGCATAGCCGAAGTAGGGAATCACGGCCGTGATTCGCTCGGCGCTGGCGCGCTTGCAGCTCTCGATCATGATCAAGAGCTCCATCAGGTTTTCGTTCACCGGCGGGCAGGTGGGCTGCACCAGAAACACGTCGCGGCCGCGGATGTCCTCGTCGACCTTGCAGCTAATCTCGCTGTCGGGAAAGTTGCCGATCGTGATGCGGGCCATCGGCAGGCCGAGATAGTCGCAGATCCTCTTGCTGAGATCGCGATTGGCGCGCCCGCTGAAGATCTTCAGATCGTTCATGAGAGTAGCCTGCGGTAGTTGCCCGCCGAAAAGGTAGCCCGCCTGAAACAAGTGCCTAGGTTCCGCCGATGCCCATGTCCCGCATCGCGGTCTCCACCGCCGCCAGCTCGTCCATGTTGTTGATGCTCAGCGCCTCGCAGGGCTTGAGCACGGCCAGCGCCCGCACGTCCTTACCCGCGGCCAGCAGCACGCCGGGACAGTCGGTGATGTAATACTCTTTTTGAGCGTTGTCGGCCCGAATCTGGTCCAGGGCCCAGGCCAGGTCGGCCGCGTTGAACACGTAGCAGCTCAGGTTCACTTCGGTGATTTGCTTCTGCTGGGGCGTGGCGTCCTTCTCTTCGACGATGCCGGTGAACGTGCCGTCGGCGTCGCGCACCACCCGGCCCAAGCCGCTGGGGTCGTCCTTGTGGGCCGTGCCCAGCAAGCACGCCGGACGCGTGCGCTCGAACTCCGCGAGCAGGCTGGCCAGCGAATCGCTCTGCATCATCGGCGAGTCGCCCGCCACCACCAGCACCGCCCCTTCGTGATCGGCGAAGTGCTCGCGCGCGCACATCACGGCGTGGCCCGTGCCGTGTTGCTCGGCTTGCAGCGCGAACTCGATGGCCGGCCGGTCCTTCACGGTCTGCCGGACGTCGTCGGCCCGATAGCCCACGACCACGACCGGCTTCGCCACGCCGGCCTGCTCGAGCGCATCGAGCACGTAGTCGAGCATGGGTCGACCGCGGACCGGCACCAACACCTTGGGCAGGTCGGACTTCATGCGCGTGCCTTTGCCGGCCGCCATCACGACGGCGATTGCGCCCTTCACGGAATCGAAACCTCTCTCATCTGAAGAAGTGGGAACGCCTATCTTCGCAGCTTCGCCAGCCGGCTTCCAGGGGCAGGCCAGCGCGCCGAAGCCGGAAATGCCCGCTGCGCGGCGGTGCCAGCGGTGCGTTGACACTCCCCGGGGGCGACTTACAATGATACGTTTCCCATCGCATCTCGACGGTAAACAGGGCGAACTAGCACGACCGCGCGTGCGTGTCTTGGCCCGCCCCCTGGAGCGTCTGCCTTTGCTCACTGCGACCGAAAAAGCGGCCGTTCTGATCGAGGCCCTCGGCTGGATACGCAAGTTCCGCGATAAGGTCACGGTCATCAAGCTCGGCGGGAGCCTGCTGGACGACATCGACGCGCTGCGGCACCTGCTGGTCGACATCGTCTTCATGGAAACCGTCGGCATGCGGCCCGTGGTCGTGCACGGCGGCGGGGCCGCCATCAACCGCGCCATGGACGCCGCGGGTCTCGAGCCGAAGTTTATCCAGGGACGCCGCGTAACCGACAGCGCCACGCTCGAGATCGTCGAGAAGGTGCTGGCCTACGAAACGAACGAACATCTGGCCGCGCGGATCGAAGAGTTCGGCGGACGCGCCGCGCCGCTCAACTTTCGCACCACCAACGTCCTGTGGGGCGAAAAGCTGTCGCTCGAAGACGACGCCGGCAAGCCGATCGACCTGGGCTCGGTCGGCACCATCACCCGCGTGGATCGCGGCACGATCAGCAACCTCTGCCTGGCGGGCATCGTGCCGGTGATTCCCTCGATGTGCCTGGGCGAAGGGGGCGAAAAGTACAACGTCAATGCCGACACCGCGGCCACGGCCGTGGCCCAGTCGCTGGGGGCCGAGAAACTGGTGTACATGAGCGACGTCAACGGCGTGCGGCTCGACAAGGACGATCCCGACTCGCTGATCCACTCGCTCACCGCTGCCGAGGCCGAGAAGCTGATTCGCGACGGCGCGATCGCCAAGGGCATGATCCCCAAGGTGCAGGCCTGCCTCGACACGCTCGGCAAGGGCATCCGCAAGATCCACATCATCGACGGCCGCGAGCGCCACGCGCTGCTGCTGGAGATTTACACGAACAAAGGGGTGGGAACCGAGATTCTTAAAGAGCCCCTGTAGGAAAAGAGCCTGTAGCAAAGAGCTTCCGCGAGAAAGCACGCCCCCAGGAGCGAACCCGCTTTGCCCTCGGGCTGTCCGAAGATTTTTCACGCCCGGCTCGCCGACCCAACCTCACAGCGAGGAGAACCAGCCATGGCCACGGCCGAATCGACCATGAATTCGCCCGACATCATCGAGATCTTCAAGCGGTACGTCGTGCCCAACTATCGCCGCTTTCCGGTGGTGCTCTCGCGCGGCGAGGGCTCCTACGTGTGGGATGCCGAGGGCAATCGCTATCTCGACTTCTTCCCCGGCTGGGGCTGCAACCTGTTGGGCCATTGCCCGCTGCCGGTGGTGAAGGCCGTGCAGGAGCAGGTGGCCACGCTGATCCACGTGCCCAACACCTGGTACACCGAAGCCCAGGGACGCTGGGCCCAAATGCTCTCGGAGCGCAGCTTCGGCGGCCAGGCGTTCTTCTGCAATTCGGGAGCCGAGGCCAACGAGGCGGCCATCAAGCTCATCCGATTGCACGCTCCCAAGGGCCGTTACAAGATCATCACCTTCGAAGGCGGCTTCCACGGCCGCACGCTCGGTGCCACCACGGCCACGGCGCAGCCCAAGTATCACGAGGGTCTGGGCCCGCTGATGGCCGGCTTCGTCTACGCCCCCTTCGGCGATCTGGACGCCGTGGCCCGCCTGGTCGACGACGAAACGGCCGGCATCATCGTCGAGCCGATCCAGGGCGAAGGCGGCGTCAACCTGCCGCCCGAGGGTTTCCTGCAGGGGCTGCGCAGCATCGCCAACGATCAGGGACTGCTGCTGGTGTTCGACGAAGTGCAGACCGGCTGCGGACGCACCGGCCAGTATTTCGCCTATCAACACTTCGGCGTCACGCCCGATGCGATGACGCTGGCCAAGAGCCTCTGCGGCGGCATCGCCGGCGGGGCTCTGTTGACCACGGCCGAGATCGCTCCCAGCCTGCGGCCCGGCATGCACGCGGCCACCTTCGGCGGCAATCCGATCGCCGCCCGCGCGGGCATCGCGGCGCTCGAGATGATCGAGCAGGAGGATCTGCTGGCCCACACCCGCAAGCTGGGTGAGCTGTTCCGCCAGCGGCTCACCGATCTGCAAGCCGAGTGCGATCTGATTCGCGAGGTGCGCGTGCTGGGGGTCATGATCGGCATCGAGTTGTCGATCGACGGCACCGCCGTGGTCCAGGCCTGCATGGATCGCAAGCTGCTGGTCAACTGCACCCACGGCACGGTCATTCGGCTGCTGCCGGCCATGAACCTCAGCGAAGAGCAGCTTCACGCCGGGTGCGACATCCTGGCCGACGTGCTCAAGCAACAGATGGGTTGATATTCCTTGATGAAGACCGAATACCGCGAGCGGCGCAAGAGCGAGCCTTTGAGCATGCGACACCTGCTTACCGTGGCCGATTTGAAGTCGGCCGAAATCGATCGCATCTTCGCCATCACCGAAGATCTCAAGACCAAGTTCGAGGACGGCCTGCGCGAAGCGCTGCTTCCCGGGCGCGTGATGGCGCTATTGTTCGAGAAGCCCTCGTTGCGGACTCGGGTCAGCTTCGAGGCGGGCATGATCAACCTCGGCGGCAGCAGCCTGTTTTTAGGGGGCGACGTCGGCTTCGGCGCCCGCGAGAGCGTGGCCGACTTTGGCCGCGTGCTGAGCGAATACGTCGACGTGATCGTGGTGCGCGCCTACCGCCATCAAACGGCGGTCGACCTGGCCGGCTACAGCAGTTGCTCGGTGATCAACGGCCTGACCGACCTGGCCCATCCCTGCCAGGCGCTGGCCGATTTGTACACGCTCAAGGAGCACGTCGGGCCGCTTCAGGGTAGCAAGCTGGCCTACGTCGGCGACGGCAACAACGTGGCCCGCAGCCTGGCCGAAGGCTGCGGCAAGACCGGCATCGAGTTCGTGATGGCCACGCCCGAGGGCTACCGCTTCGATGACAGCTTCGTCGAGTTCCTGAAGAAGGAAGTTCCCGCTCTGAAGATGACCGTCACCAGCGACCCGGCCGAAGCGGTCCGCGGCGCGGCGGCCGTGTACACCGACGTGTGGACCAGCATGGGGCAGGAAGACGAATCGAAGAAACGCCGCAAGGTCTTCGCTCCCTACCAGATCAACGCCAAGCTGATGGCCGAGGCGCCCGGCGACGCGCTGTTCATGCACTGCTTGCCGGCCCATCGCGGCGAAGAGGTGACCGACGAAGTGATCGACGGGCCGCAAAGCGTCGTGGTGCAGCAGGCCGCCAATCGCCTGCACGTCCAAAAGGGCATCCTGGCCTGGATCCTCGGGGCCCAGGGCTAGCCGCTCCCTCGTCCCCGGCCCCCGTGAAGAAAGCGACCTCATCATGCGACACGACGGCCGGCAGACCGACGAGCTTCGCCCCCTGACGCTCACGCGCCGCTACACGCGCCCCGCCGCCGGCAGCGTGCTGGTCGCCGCGGGCAACACCACGGTATTGTGCACCGCCAGCGTCGACGAATCGGTGCCGCCCTGGATGGCCGGCCGGGGCCGCGGCTGGGTCACCGCCGAATACAGCATGCTCCCGGGCAGTACCAGTCCCCGCAAACGCCGCGACGTCGGCAAGGTGGACGGCCGCACCACCGAGATCCAGCGCCTGATCGGACGCAGCCTCCGCGCCGTGGTCGATCTGGACGCGCTGGGCGAGCGCTCGATCATCTGCGATTGCGACGTGCTCGAAGCCGACGGCGGCACCCGCACCGCCAGCATCACCGGGGCCCTGGTGGCGCTGGTCGACGCGGTGGCCACGATTCCCGATCTGCCCAAGACGCCGCTGGTCGACAGCGTGGCGGCCATCAGCGTGGGCATCGTCGAGGGGCAGCCGGTCCTGGACCTGGACTACAAGGAAGACGTGGCGGCCGAAGTGGACATGAACATCGTCATGACCGGCGGCGGCCGCTTCGTCGAAGTGCAGGGGACCGGCGAAGAAGCCACCTTCAGCGAAGCCGACCTGGTGGCCATGCTCGCCCTGGCCCGCACCGGACTGGACCGCATCCGCACCCAGCAGCGCGACGTTCTCGGCGACACCTGGCCCTTCGCGGGCTAGTCCGCCCCGCTCCGCTCCGCGCTTTGCGGCTTAGCCCTCGAACACTGGCCGGTCGACTCAACTATACATCCCGCCCCCACCAATCGCCTCGAACGCCCCGCGATAGTGCTCGACCGTGGGCCGTCGCACTCCCTTGGGCCAGGTGACGGCTACCACGTCGAACCGCGAGGAATACTCGAGCAGGTCGTGCCGCTTGAGATACGCTAGCGCCAGCCGGGTGAGCTTGCGCTGCTTGTCGGCGTCGACCGCTTCGGCCGGGTGGCCGGCCACATGGGTTCGGCGCGTCTTCACTTCGACGAACACCACGGTACGGCCGTCGACGGCCACCAGGTCCAACTCGCCCAGGCGGCCGCGGTCGCGGCGGGCCACGATGTGGTAGCCCTGGCGCTTCAGGTGGCGCTCGGCGGCCCGTTCGCCGCGTCGATCGAGCGAGCGGTAGTGCCGCCACCAGGAGAGCACGCGGGAGCTGAGCGCTTCGATGCCCATGGTGGCTGGAGGTGGGCGGGGCCGCCGCTGCAAGAGCGGTTATTTGCCGCTCTTGGCTTTCGCTTTGCCTTTGCCCTTGCCTTTTCCCGTGCCGATGTCGGTGCGGCGCTCGCGGAGGCGGACGGCTTTGCCGACGCGATCGCGCAGGAAGTACAGCTTCGCCCGGCGAACGACGCCGGAACGCTTCACCTCGATCTTGCCGATGCGGGGCGAGTGCAGCGGGAACTTGCGCTCCACGCCTTCGCCGGCCACGATCCGACGCACGGTGAACGTCTCGCGCGTGCCGGAACCTGACTTGGCGATCACCACGCCGTTGAAGACCTGCGTGCGCTCCTTCTCGCCTTCGAGAATCAGCGTGTGCACGTCGACCGTGTCGCCGATGTCAAACTTGGGGGGCTCGCTCTTGAGCGAACCCTTTTCCACCATTTCCAGAATCTGCTGACTCATGACCGCTTGCTACCTTTCTAACGTCAACGGGATTCGCCCAAGCCGCCAAGGTGGCCGCCGCGCTTCGCCCGAGATTGTCTTGTGATTCTTGCTACTGCGCCCTGTCGTTTTTGTCTTCTCGCAGCAGGTCGGCCCGTTGCTCGCGGGTGCGCTGCCTGCTTTGTTCGTCTCGCCAGCGGCTGATTTCCTCGTGATTGCCTCCCAGCAGCACCTCGGGGACCGTGTGGCCGCGATACTCGCGGGGCCGCGTGTACTGGGCAAATTCCAGCAGCCGCTCGCTGCCGGAAAAGGAATCCTGTCGATTGCTTAGTTCGTCTCCCAGGACGCCGGGCACCAGCCGGGCCACCGCGTCGATGATCACCAGCGAAGCCACTTCGCCGCCGCCCAAGATGTAGTCGCCGATCGAAATCTCGTCAGGCTCGAGAATCTCTCGCACCCGCTCGTCAAAACCCTCGTACCGTCCACACAACAACAACAGCCGCCGCTCGGCGGCCAACTCCTCGACGATCCGCTGATCCAGCTTCCGCCCCTGGGGCGTCAGCATCACCAGCCGGCCGGGCTCGTCGGCCATCGGCCGCACCGCCTCGACGCACTCCACCACCGGCTCGACCTTGAGCACCATGCCCGGCCCGCCGCCGAAAGGGCGATCGTCGACCACGCGATGCTTGCCGTGGGCCCAGTCGCGAATGTCGTGCAGCTTGACGTCGATCAAGCCGCGCTCGATGGCCAGCTTGATCAGGCTTTGCCCCAGGTACCCCTCGAGGATGCCCGGAAACAGGGTCAGTACGTCAAATCGCATGACGGCCGCTCGCGCGAGGGCCAACCCAGGGTGGTATTCTGTCGAGCCGCAGCCCCGCGCCCTCGGACGCTTCCGAAGCGCACCGGGCTACCGCTTACTCCTTCACGCTGGCGGTTTCCTCGCTCTTTTCGCCCGCGCCCTCGTCGCTCGCACTGTCGCTAGCGCCGTCGCCGCCCGCGGCCTGTTCGGCTGGGGCTTCCTCGGCCGCGGCTTCAGCCGGCGCACTCTCGGTGCTGGCGGCTTCCGCGGCCGGGGCTTCGCCTGCGGCCGCCGGAGCCGCCTCGGCCGCCGGTTCTTCGCCTTCGGCCGGAGGGACGTACGCCGGCGCGCCCGCGTCGGGCACGACCTTCGGCATGGCGAGCTTCTCGCGCGCCGCTGCCTGCTGTTCCAAATGGGTGCCTTCGGCACCGTACTTTTTGATCAACGTCTTGACCTTTTGCGACGGTTGGGCGCCAACGCCCAGCCAGTACTGCACGCGGTCGGCCTTGAGCAACGCTCGCGCGTCGGTGTCGTCGATCATGGGGTCGTACGTGCCCAGCTCTTCCAGCACGCGGCCGTCGCGCGGGCTGCGCCCGTCGATAGCACAAATGCGGAAGAAGGGGCGGTGTTTCCGACCCAGCTTTTTCATACGAATTCGAACTGCCACACGGTCCTCCTGTATTTGGTTGGTGGATACGTCGCGTTGTTGTGGGTGGATTCGGTTATCTAAACGGATTCGGCGGGCCGCCGCCAGCATTGCCCGGGGGCGGGGCGTATCAGCCACCCCGCCTGGCGTCGCGCTTGCGGCGGCGAGCCTCCTTTTCGCGTTGTTTGCGGAGCTTGGCCCGTTCGGCCGAGCTGAGCCGCTTGCCCGTGCCGACCTTGGCCTTCTGCAGCTTGGCGTTGGGGTTGGAAAGCCCCTTCTGCAAGTCCTGCATCATCTTGAAGCGGTCGCGCATGCCCTTGCCGGCCATTTGCTTCATGATGGCGGCCATCGGCTCGAACTGCTTGACCAGCTCGTTCACTTCGTGCGGCTCCACGCCCGCACCAGTCGCAATGCGGCGGCGGCGGCTCTGGTCGATCTTCGAGGGCAGGCGCCGCTCCTCGGGCGTCATCGAGTCGATGATGCCGCCCATCCGCTTCATGCCCCCCTCGGCGTCCACGCCGTCGAGCATTTCCTGCATGTTGCCCATGCCGGGCAGCATGCTCATGATCTTGTTGATGGGCCCCAGCTTTTTGGTCTGGCCCAGCATGTTGCGATAGTCGTCAAGGGTGAACTCCCCCTTGCGGAGCCGTTCCTCCTGCTTGGCCATCTCGTCCTGGTCGAACTTCTGCTGCGCCTGTTCGACCAGCGTGAGAATGTCGCCCATGCCCAGGATGCGTTGGGCCATCCGCTCGGGATGGAACTCCTGCAGCGCGTCGAGGTGTTCGCCCGTGCCGATGAACTTGATCGGCACGCCCGTGACGTGCTTGACCGACAGCACGGCCCCGCCGCGGGCATCGCCGTCGAGCTTGGTAAGGATCACGCCGTCGAGCTCGAGCGCCTCGTTGAATGCCTTGGCGCTGTTCACGGCATCCTGGCCGGTCATGCCGTCGACGACCAGGTACACCTGCTCCGGCTCGACCTTGCGATCGATCTGCCGCAGTTGCTCCATCAACTCTTCGTCGATGTGCAGCCGGCCGGCCGTGTCGAGCACCACCACGTCGCAGCCGATCTTCTTGGCGTGCTTCACTGCCGCCTGGCACACGGCCACGGGGTCTTTCGCGCCCGGCTCGGAGAAGACGTCGATGCCCAACTGCTCGCCGATGACGTGCAACTGCTCAATGGCCGCGGGGCGCTGCAGGTCGGCGGCCACGAGCAGCGGTTTGCGCTCGCGCTCTTTGAGCAGCCGGCCGAGCTTGCCGCAGGTCGTGGTCTTGCCCGAGCCCTGCAAGCCGCACAGCATCAGTACCGTGGTCGAGGGCTTCAGGTGCAGCGAGTGGTCGACCGGACCCATCAGGTCGACCAACTCCTGGTGGACGATGCCCACCACTTGCTGGCTGGGGTCGAGCGACGAGAGCACCTTTTCGCCGAGGGCCTTCTCGGTCACCTTGCCGACGAAGTCCTTCACCACCGGATAGCTGACGTCGGCCTCGAGCAGGGCGGTTTGCACCAGCCCCAGGCCTTCGCGCATGTTGGCCTCCGAGAGCTTGCCCTTGCCGCGCAGCGTCTTCAGCGCGCCGGACAGACCTTCTTGCAGGCTCTCGAACATGGCCAACTACATCCTGGCAATACGGATGGACAATCGATCGACTCTCTGGGCGAGGCAACAGCCTCTGCGCAGGCGACCAAGCTGGTCGCCCTCGAGCACGCCGCAGCGCGCAACTCCCCCCTGTGGCAATCCCGCATTCTAGCGAAACCACCCCGCCGCTGGCAATCCTCGTGTAAACCCTGCCGGGCGTTTCGTTTACCGGTCCCCGAGACGCCTCGCGCGGTCATGCCGGTAGTCTGGAAAATCGGGGGAATAAGCACGGCCCGCGGGTGCTCTAAAATGAAGGAGGGAGCCCGGCGCAGGTGGAGTGCCCAGACTCGAACGCGGAGGTGAGGTGATGAAACGCTGGCAATGGGCCGGACTGACGGTCGCCGCGACCCTGTTTCTCTCGGGCTGCGAGGCCCGAATCTTTCGCGCCGAGACGGTGATTCACGACGACGGCAGCCTCGAGCGGGCCGTCTACCAGCCGGCCGACGAAACCCCCGACGACGTGCAACAGGCCGACCTCTGGCAGCAAATCACCTACAGCGAGCGTGCCGACCACGACAAGTTCACCGGCCCCATCTCCGAGCTGCCGTACGCCGCAAAGGACAAAGACCATCCCTACTTCGCCGCCTGGGGCACCTTTGCCTCGGCCGAGAAGTTGCCGCGGACGTTCGTGCGCAAGACGCCCGGCAAGCTGCCCGATGCCGAGCTGCGGGTCGACTACGAGCGCGAGGACCTGGTGCTGGTGGTCGAGCACCGCTGGCAGGAAACGCTCTCCGACATCGTCACGCTCGACGACATGCGCGCGGCGCGCGAGCAACTGGCCGAAGTGATGATTCCGCTCGCGCGCAAGACCTTTCAGGACGCGCTGGGCGACGAGTACGACGTGACGCTGCTGGTGCAGTGGATCGAGAACACCGGCAAGCCGTGGCTGTTCGAGCTGTCCGACGTGATCTTTGAAAACGCCGCCCGCCACGAAATGCCCAACTGGGACGAGAACGAGCGGTTTCGTACCGCGGTGCTGGAGGTGTGCGCCCGTTACGGGCTCGAGCTGCGCGACGACTCGGGCCAGCCGCTGGAGGACGAGGCCCTGCGTCGCACGATGCAGACGTACGTGCGTGACGTGCTCGCCAAGGGCATTCGGCGGCGCGACGGCGAGCCGGTCTCCGACGAGACGATCGAGCAGGTGTTGGGATGGCTCGATATGGCGGAGCCGGGCACCGAGACCGAGCATCCCACTCGCTTCGAGGAGGCCGGCGAGAAGGCCGTGGCCGAGTTGTTCGGCGGACCCGAGGCGTTTGAAGACGCCGTCAAACCGCTGGCGACGCGGATCCTGGGCGCGTATTCCGACGAGATCCTCGGCCCCGACCGCTCGTTTCACTACGTGCTCGAAATGCCCGGCGACATCATCGAGACCAACGGCACGCTGCTCTCCGACCGCCGCGTCCGCTGGACGTTCACCGGCATGCAGGCCTACCCCTTCGGCCACCGCATGGCCTGCCGCTCGCTTTCCGTGCAGCGCGACTTAGTCCGCGAACTCTGCGGCGCCGACGTCCTCGACGACCGCGCGGCGGCGCTACGTTTCGTGAACCTGGTTCAGAGCGACGACGCCCTGCGCGAGGCGCTCGCGGCCTGCGTCGAGCAGCGCAGCCTGCAACCCTTGTCCGACCGCCTCGACGCCGAGTCCACCGACGGGGTCACCCGCCTCAACGAGTCGGCGACCGAAGCGCTGCTTGGGCTGTTGAAGCCGAAATAAGAAGGTGACGCAGCGACATTTCCGTCGCAGGCGCAACCGGCCTAGAGAACGACGACCTGTCCGTCGGGCAGAATACCACAGGGCCAATGCCCCCGCTTGTAGATCTGCATGATCTGGCACCAGAACCCTGGTACGCCTAACAGGATCTCGTACGCTGCCCTCCTCGCGGCATAAATCGCGGCTCCGCGAGCAGCTTCGGTGAAATCGTGCGGTCCAACCCTCAACAGGGGATGCCCATCAAAGCTTCGTAATGCACCCAGCGTTTCTTTGTATACAATCAGGCTTCTTCGCGAATACTCCTGCTCCTTTCCCAGTGCTTGCGCCTTCTGCTCGAGTGACTGCGCATGAATTGGATCCACCTGATCCCGGGAGCTAGGCAGCCAATCCATCTCGTCCGCCACTTGCTCGCGCGATGGACCGCCAGCCCATGGATCGAGAGATGAGATCTGGACGTAGCCGGCATCGACTTCCTGAATCCCAATTCTGCTGAACCAAGCAGCGTTCTTGACCAGTTCCTGTAGTTCTTCAAGGGTCATGGCGAGCGAGAAAACGATGAGGAGTCGGGACGGGGAAAAGGTGTCAGGATGTCAGGAACCCTTTCTCCTAAAAGGTTCCTGACACCCTTTTCGATTTCGGATTCATCCGGAAGCGATGGCAAAGGGATACCGCCACCCACAACGAAAGCATTCCGTCACTGGATGGTGCTCAAGAATCGCTGTGCAGTTGGGACACGACCACAGGTCGTGGAGCATGACCGGCTGATCGGCCAAGGAACCTGGACAAAAGTACTCTTCGGCACTCTGACGCGGCATGCGGCGCCGCGAGCGCTTGAGCGTGGTCAGCAACGCGAGGAAAGCTTGGAGATAGCGACTCTCGTTGAGCTTCCCCCGAATCGTAGGATCGGCCATGCGCGCAGAGAACACGCGTTGGAGTCCGTCGTAGAATTGCCGACGGTATCCGGCGGGCATGGTTCGCAGGTCAAAGCTCATGGAACCGTTGGGACGATCGGCCATGTCACGCAACCACATCGCCAATTCCGGGGAGACCGTTTCGGCCACGTCGGTCAGTACCCAGGAAAGGGGGCTGCTCCCGAGGAAGCAAACACGTCCGTCTTCGAAGGTAATCGAATCACTCACGCGTCACCTCGAATGCACGAGCCGCTAGCGAGCCCGTCGGCGCAATCGCCAAGAGCGGGCTTCGTACGGGATCGCTACCTATTTCTCCGGCGGATTCGGGTGGCTTGAGGTTCCCTCGCTCGCGCTTCGGGCTTGCGTAGGGCCGTCACCGTTGATCGACTCGTCACTCGCCTCCAGTTTCCCCATCGCAATATACCGATGCCGCCGCGCCTCAGCGTGGCACCAGCGGATGCGGCGTTCGGCTTCGGCGACGAGTTGCTCGTCGGTCATCTGCTCGAACTCGGCGGTCGTGATCGGCGGGGCGTATTGCAGGTGAATCACCGAACGCCGGGGCAGCTTGTGGTCGCGGGGCCAGGCGTCGTAGGCGCCGTCGAATGCGACGATGAAGATCGGCACGTTGGCCCGGCGGGCGATGTAGCAGAAACCCGGCTTGATCCGGTGCACTTCGCCGTCGGGCGTGCGGGTGCCCTCGGGAAACAGCAGCACCAGCTCGCCACGCTTGACGCGCTTGAGCGTCTCCTTCAGCCCGGCGCGGCCGCCCCCTTCGCGATCGATGGGAATCGCGTCCAGCGAGTTGATCAGCCAGCGAAACGGAGCAAAGCGAAACAGCGTCGTGCGGGCCACGTAGTTCATCCGCCGATCGCAGGTCAGCCCCACGATCACCGGGTCGAGATGGCTCTGATGATTCGAAAGCACCAGCCCGCCGCCCTCGGCCGGCAAATACTCGCGGCCCCGGGCCCGCATGCGGAACACGACCACGAACAGCATCCGGCACACCACGCGCAGCGAGTCGTACCACACACGCTTGGCCAGCGAACGCTCCACGGGCGGCGTCATGACGGCATCTTCTCTCGCACGATGGCTTCCAATCGGTCGAGCACCTCCTCGGGCGACAACCCATCGGTCGGCACCTGAATCGCATCGCCGGCTGCCACCATCGGGCCCACGCTGCGCGAGGCGTCGCTGGCGTCGCGCTCGTTCTGCCGCCTGAGCACTTCTTCGACCGTGATCGGCTGGCCGCGTTCGGTCAGCTCGTGCGCCCGCCGGCGGGCCCGTTCTTCGGGGCTGGCGGTGAGAAAGATCTTGCACTCGGCGTGGGGGAAGACGATCGTGCCCTGGTCGCGCCCCTCGGTCACAAAGTCGTGGTCGCCGGCGGCCGCCCGCTGCAACTCGACGAGCACGGCCCGCACGCCCGGGTTGTTGGCGGCGTAGTGCGTCAGGTTCGTGATCTCGGCCGTGCGGATCTCGCGGGTCACATCCTGCCCGTCGACCGCCACGTGGTTCTCGCTGACATCGAGCCGCAGTTGCCCGGCCAACTCGGCCAGCTTTTCCTGCTGGCTCCAGTCGTGGCCGCGCTGTTTGGCCGCCAGCGTCACGGCGCGGTACATGGCCCCCGTGTCGAGAAAGCGGAAGCCGAGCCGCCGGGCCAGCCCGCGGGCAATCGTGCTTTTGCCGGCTCCGGCCGGACCGTCGATCGTCACGATCATCGCAAGGCAAACAACAACAAAGGTGAACGGCGAAGGAGTATGCGGCTGGTGATTCCGAGAACGGTCACGTCGAGCAACCTATGCGAAACGGCCGGCACATTCTAGTCCTGACTGTCGGCGGCCTCGCCCACCCAGAGCGCCTCGATTTCCAGCAGCTCGTGGGGGCCGAAATCGAGCATGATCCGCTCGTCGTCGACGCTGAGCTGCAGGATCGGCTCGCCCAGAAAGTTTACCTGACGCGCGGCCGACACGCGGCGAAACGTTCGCAGCGGCACACGCCCCGCGCGGCCGCCCACTTCGAGGAACCGGGCGCGAAAACCTCGCACGCGCGTGCCATCGGCTTCATCGACGATCGGCGCCCAGTGCGTGGCCACGATGTTGGTGCCGCCGGTGTGAAAGAACCAGCCGCTGGCCGCGGCCGGCGGCGCGGTCGTTTCCAGCCGCACCAGCGGCGGAGTCAGCAGCTCGGTGGCCGTCGCCGCCGGATGCGGCAGATCGACGCCGATCGCCATCCGGAAGCGCCGCTCCGATTCGCCCCGCACGACCAGCAGCGAGTCGAGCATCCGCGGATCGCTCCGCCGGTGGTAGGGCAGCCCGAGGGTGAGGATCGAGAGCGTGCCGCCCCCGGTGTCGATGTCGACGAACTCGGGCGCCTCGATCCGGCCGGCCCGGGTTCGCTGCCGCGCCGACGACACGCCGCGCCACAGCTCGGCCATTTCGTCCGGCCAGGCGAACCGGGCCGCGTAGTACGAGTTCCAGGGATCGGCGCGCGGCTCTTCCACGTCGCTCAACTCGAGGTCGAGATGCACCACGCGGCTGCCGGCCCACAGGCTCGTGGTCTGCCGAAACCGCGCGAGCGGCTCCCCGCCGGCATCGACCAGCGCCCCGCTGCTGACGATCTCGCCGTAGACGGTCGACGCGGCCGTGACTTCGACGCGGTCGGCTTTCATCGTGGTGTATTGATCGCCCCCGCCGGGCAGCCGGGCGGCAAGTTGCTGCGAAAGCTGGTTGCCGCGCTGGGCGTAGTTGTACAGGGCCTGAATCCCGCCGGTCGAGCGGCTGATCCGCACCTCCATGAACTCGTTGCCCAACACGTTGTCGGCCGCCAGCGGCTGCTCGCGTTTCTTGGCCGGCTGAGTCGTGCCGGGAGCCAGCCATACGAAGCCCAGCGACGGAACCTCCGCCACGGCGAACTTGCGGCCCTCGCTCGTGCCGGCGGCCACCACCGGCTTTTCCACCGCCGGCAGCTCCACATCAGGCGGCCAGGCGATTTCAATACGCCGGGCATAGTTTGCCGAGTTGAACACCAGCACGCGCGGCGCTTCGGCGCCCGAGCCGCGAGGCAACAGGGCTGCCAAGCGCTCAAGCGCCTCGGCAGGGGTCGGTTGTGCATCGGCCGGGCTCGCCGATCCGGCAATCAGGTCGGCCGTGGTGGCCAAGGCCGAGGCGGCCGTCTGCTCGGCCTGCTGGCGATGCTCGCGCTGGAACGTCGAAATCGGGTCGCTCTGGCGGCGGATGATCGCCTGCTTCAGGTACGGCACGCGGTAGTCGTCGGCCTCGAACTTCGAGAGCCGGCCCGGCATGTCGGTGTGCAGAAAGTAGTCGTCGAGCAACATGAACTTGCCCAGCACGGGGCAGAACCGCGACACGCGGCGCAGCAGGTCGTGCCAGGGGCTCGCGGCCGAGGGCCAATGGGCGAAAGCCACCGTGGCCACGTGGTCGGAGTCCATCGAGTCGGACATCGTCCGCGACAGAGCGAGGTAACTCTCCGGCTTCGTCGCGTCGCACGGCACCCGGGCGAAGATGTCGAGCACGCTGGTTTCGACGCCCTCCCAGCGCGTCTTGCACTGCGGGCCCAGCGGAAAGCGTCCGTCGTCGAGCGTAAAGTGCAGCGCGCCTTGATAGCCCAGCTTCGTCAGCAACTGCGGCAGCGCCGGCCACAACCCCGCGCGGCGGCGCCCATAGACGACCGGCGGGCGGCCCAACAGCGTTTCGTACTGCTTCGCCCCGTCCACCAGGCTGGCCAGGGCGCGTTCGACCGGCAGCAGCGGTGACTCGCGCTCCGCGACTTCGCCCCCTAAGACGCAGGCGTTGCCGTCGTCGATCGTGCGCAGCAACGCTTGCCAGGTGTCGGCGTGTTCGGCGGACAGCTTCTCCAGCAGCGAGGACGTGGTCAGCAGATTGGTCGGCGTGCCGGCGGCCAGCTCCGCGGCGAGCGATGCGCCCAGCGTCGTTTCGGCCAGCAGCGTGATATCGATCAGGTGCACGTCCACCGGATAGAAGTGCTTGCGCGAGTCGTACAGCACCTCGAAGCACTGCTCCAGGTGCTCGCGCGCCCCGGCCGTGTCGCCGGCGACGGCCGCCTGGGCCGCGGCCACGGTCTCGTTCTGAAAGAACGTTTCGTCGATCGAGATGGCGTAGCGCATCTGCCGGGTCAGCAATTCCATCTGCAGGCGGCAAAAGCCCAGCGCCATGAAATCGGCCACCGCCTCGGGGTCGATCTCGGCGGCGCCGGCCGGAGTGGCGGAGGCCTCGTGCAAGTTGGCCGGTGTCACGACGAGCGCGCCTTCCTGCTCGGCGCGGGTCAGGTATCCCGAGGGGAGGCGGTCGGTGCAAAACGGCGGCACGGCCAGAAACATCTCGGCCAGCGACCCGGGCGGAATGTCGATGCGGTGCCACACCGGCACGCGCTGGGCGGCGGCCACCAGCGCCGGATGCCACGGGGCACACCAGGCGGCCAGCACCGCGTCGGCTTCGGCTCCCTCGAGATAGACCGGAAAGTCTTCGAGGCCGTGGCAGGGAAGAAGGACGGTCAGCTCGCTGAATTTCATCGCCACACGGGGCAGAGGCCGCAGCAGTCGCGCTTGGAAAGTCGCGCTCTTGGGGAGTGAAGGACGCCTTCACCATACCCCCTGCCGCGGCACGCGTCGAGTGAGCGTGCCGGTCGATAGGTCACGAGTCGAGTGAGCGCGCTGATCGATCGCCTGCGTGCGCCGCTTGCGTCGCATCCGCGCGGTGGGGTGGCACCGGCAACTCGTTGCCGGTGTTGCGAAGCAACAGGAGGGTGTCATTCGCGGCGATACTGCCCGCGAACTCCGTCGCATACGCGAGACGCCGATGCCCCAGCCGGCGTTGCACCTCTTGTGGCTACGGCACCCCGACGACACCGTTAACCGTTGTCGCGGCCACCCGAGCCGTTTGCGATCCGCCGCCGCTTGCGTCGCGTCTGCAGGCCGTACCCCGCCAGCGTGATCGCCGCGGCGGCCGCCATGGCCAGCGTCGAGGGTTCGGGGGTTGCGTAGGTCACCGAGCGCATCATGGCGCGGGCCAGGGGCGACATCTGCGCGTCGAAGTCGAGCTCTCCGGTGGCCCAGTCGGCGATGTGGCCGCGGTTCTGGCCCCAGTATTCGAGGTCCTCGAGAAAGATCCGCCCGTCGCCGTTGAAGTCGCCGGCCAGCCAGCCCGCCACGCCGTCGGGAGCGTCGGTGGAGAAGTTGTCGACGACGATCAGAAAGTCGTTCATGTCGACCAGCCCGTCCATGTTCGCGTCGCCGCCTGCGATCTGTTTCCAGGTCATCAGCGGATCGCCGATCACGGTGTTCACATACGAGAGCTGCCGCGTGCCGCTCCAGGCCGCTTCGGCCAGGGTCATGCCATTGAGCAGCATCTCGAACATGTGGTCTTCGTTCGTCACGTAGGAGGGGCTGGCGTACGGCTCCTCGACGTGCCCCACGGCGGCGGTGCCCCCCGTCGCCAGCCACTCGCCGACCAGCGCCTGCCCGAAGACATTGTTGCCGGGCTGGAAGCTTGCCGCGTTGTAGCTTTCCCAACTGGCGAACACGGCGCCGTCGGCGGGCGTGAAGTCGAAGCTGGTCGCGACGTAGCTTCCCTCGCCGGGCACATAGTCGGGCGTGCCCGACTGGTTGGCGCCGTGCCCCACGTAGCCCAGCACCGAGTTGTTGGCCACGGCCGGATCGGTGGCCGATCCGAGGAACCCGGTGGTGTTTTCGTAGGTGTTGGACTGCCCGGCGGCCGCGAGTCCGCTGGCCAGCGCCGCGACCGTGGGAGCATACGGCTTGGTGGGGTCGTCGTCGATCAGGAAGTGGAACGGCGAGCCGGAGGCATTGTTGGGCACGACATAGGCGTTTTGCGCTCGGTCGATGGCCGCCACGGCGTCCGCGACGCTGAAGGCGTCGAGCCGCGCGGTCAACCGCGTGCCATACACGGCGTGCGAAAACGATTGCGTGGAATTGTAGTACGAGTTCTGGGTGAACTGCCCGGGAATGGTGAAGCTTTGGTCGCCCATCATCAACTCGCTGGCGATGAAGTCGACCTTGGCCAGCTCGCTTTCCAGGCTGGAATAGCGCTGCCAGTTGAGGATCGTGCGCGGCTGGCCATAAGCATCGACGTAGGCCGGCAACGGGTTGGGCGGCACCGGGGCTGGCGGCGCTTCGTCGACGCGAATTCGCAGCGGCAGGCCCTTGGTGGTGACGATCACGTCGGTATTGGGCGTGAGGGCCGAGAGCACCGGCGCGCGAACCTTCGAGAGGTAGTCGGCGGCCGAAATCTCCTCGCCCACCGGCACGTTGTCCAGGCCCAGCAATTGCACGCCGGGATGGGTTTGGGCGTAGTGGTTGGCGATGGCCTGCCCGTCGGGGCTGGCGTTGTTATACAGCACCAGCACGCCGGAAGGGTCAAGCGCCAGGGCGCTTGGACACGACACGGCGGCGCACATCGCAATCTGCAACAGCGACCGCCAGCGCATGCCGAATACCCCAAGGTCCCCCACGCCACGCGCGTGCAGACCGCGCGAACCCGCTTCAGACACCCGCGGGCAGATGGCGCTTTGAAATGGACTCTAGCTTCGGCGCTTCCGCACCCAGGCACCGCCCAGGCAGGCGACGGCAGCCGTCAGCACCAGCGCCAGGGTCGAGGGCTCGGGCACGGGGCTCGGCAGTGCGTTCGACGCAATCGTGGTGCTGCCGCCCTTGACCGAAGATAGAACGTAATGTGGCTCGAGGGGACTGGTGAACAGCACAATCTCGGAGAACAGGCCCACATTGAACAGCGGGCTCAGCCAGGTCCATTTCACGTTCGACTGGCCGGTGCCGCCGATGGGAATCTGCACCAGGTTCGGTAGCAGTCCGCCGTCGGGAGTGTCGCCGGTGGCCGTCACCGGGTTGAGGTTCGGCTCCAGAAAGATCGACAACTCCTGCACCCGCGTGTTGGCGGTCACGCCGTTGTTGTAGACCTGGTAGGCGTAGACGTATTCGGTGCCGCCGCTGGGATCATCGAGCGCCGGGAAGGTCAGCGCGAAGTTGCCCGGTTCATAGACGGCGAACTCGACGTTCGCATCCAGAATCGCCGTGCCGACGGTGCCATTGAAATTCGCCGTGCCTTGGAAGCCGGGCAGAGCGTTCGGGTCGACCGGCAGCGTGCCGGCGCCGACATAGCTGGCCGTCGCAACATAGTAGCCAGCCGTAGCAGCCAGGACCACCGCGGTCAGAAGGGCTCGCCTTGTCGTTGATCTCATGGCAGATGTCCGTGTGCCTAATGAATGCCCGGCTCGTCCGGGCCCCTGGTCGATTGCCTGTTCGTCTCAGTTCACCTCGTGGTTCACTCTACGGATTGTTGCTCGCCGCTCCCTGCGGTCGCCTGCTTCCATGAGAACAACCGCCTACGCGCGTCGCAAGCCGCGCCTTCGCAAACATCCCCAGGCCAGCCCGGCGATGCCGATCAAGGCCAGCACGATGCTCGAAGGCTCCGGAATGGGGACGGGACCCGGTGACGGCAGCGGAATCACGTCCGCCACACTGCCATCGTCGATCACCGTACCGTTCAAGAAAATCGGCAGGTTGGGGCTGGAAAAAACCAGTCCCACGCTCTTGCCGCCGTTGGGAATCGAAGTGAAAAACCAGTTCGCCGAATCAAACGGCACCAGCAACTCGGCGATCGTAGGATCGCCGCTCACGCCGCCGCCGGTGAAGCTGCCAATGTTGTCCGCGGGGTTGATCAGGTTGACCGAAAGCGACGTGACCGGAGCGTCATTGGTCACGTAAACCTGATAGGCGTAGGTCAGTTCGCCAGGCGTGGGCGTGTAGCCCGTGAAAGCAACCGGAAAGTCTCCCGGCCCGTAGACGGCCCAGTCGACATAGCCCGTCAACTCGGTGGGCTGGTTGCTCAGATCGAATCCCTGATAAGGGGTGCTGCCGCTCCAGGTGCCCAGATAGGCGTTGGGGTCGCCGTCCAAGGGGCCAGCAATCGACGGGGCAGCGCACAGTGCGAGTGCACAGATAAGCAAATAGGTTGTGCAACGACTCATTAGCGTATCCTTTTACTGCTGGCTCCAGCGATTTAATCACGCGCTCAACTGCGCGGACCTCAACGCGTGCCCGTCATGGTAGCGACCGCGAGAGCCATGTCAAGTTTTCGGTGTGAAAATTTTTGGGTTTTCAGCGCAAGGGGCATTTGGTTCACGTCCACTGGAGGGGGCAGGCACTTCGGCGCGGCCCACAGGCCCCCTACCCGCTACTCGCCCCCATCGGACCGCAAGTAGGCCACCAGATCGCGAAATTCCTGCAGCGTGAGCTGCCCCGGCAGACCCTCGGGCATGACCGAGATCCCCGCCGGCACCCGCTCGGCGATCACCTCGGGCGCGAGCTCCAGCAGCTTGCCCGAGGGATCGGCATAGGTCTGCTCGCCCGTGCGTTCTTCGTGCACCAGCGTGCCGACGAACGTCTGGCCGGCGTGGGTGGCGACCCGCCAGGCGACGAATTGCGGGGCGACCTCCTTGCTGGGGTCGACAATCGACTCGACCAGCCGCCGTTCGGAAAGCGCCCCCGCGGTGGCCGTCAGCTCGGGGCCGATGCGGTGTCCGCGGCCGGCGATCTGATGGCAGCGCGAGCAGGCGGCCGCCTGCGAGTGAAAAAAGATCCGCTCGCCGGCCTCGGCGTCGCCTTGGATCTCGTCGTCCCCATCGCGCAGCAGCGTTAGCCAGCCGTCGACGTCGCGCTTCTCGGACGAGCTCGCCGCCGCCGGCTCGAGCACCTTCTGCACCAGGCCGGCCGTGGCGTCGTCGATTTTCCCAAGCCCGGCCAGCCGCTTTCGCTCATCCGGCGCGAGCACCGCGCCGCGCAGCGATCGCAGCGCCTCGTGTCGCAACACGGCCGCATCGCTTGCGGCCAGCTCGAACAACAGCCGGCGGCGCTCCTTGTCCTGAGGAGAAAGCCCCACGATCGCCTCGGCTCGCAGTTGCGAGCGTTCGTTTTCGTCGGACGCGATTTGTGCCAACAGCTCGTGCCGCCTGGCATGCGGCGAATCGCGCAGCGTGCGCACCGCTTCGAGCCGCAGCACCTCGTCGTCGGACTCCAGGTACTGCTGCAACCGCTCGATCGACAACGCCGGGTGATCGGGACGCAGGGTCCGCAGCGCCCAGCGTTGCACCTCGGGACCCGACTGGGAATCTTCCAGCGCCAGGGCAACGTATTGTTGTCCGCCCCATTCGTCGGAGCTTTCGCGCTTCCGGCCGTCGAGCTTTTCCAACGCCGCCAGGTACCCGCCGAACAGCCGGGCCGTGACCTCGCCGGCCGCAAGCACTTCGCCCAGCGGCTCGCGAAACTCCGAGAGCTGCTCTTCGCCCACCCATTGCACGGCCGCAAACCGCACCTGCGGATCGGGATCGGCCAACAACCGCGGCAGCGCGGCCCGCGCCGCCGGATCGCCCGACTCGCGCAAAATTAAAGCCGCGGCCAGCCGCTCGGCCGGCGTGCGCTCGGCCCAGGCCAGGTCGGCGGTCACGGCGTGCAACCGTCCCAGGCCGCGGCGGGCCGCCTGGGCCAGAAACGCGTCGCCCGCCGAGACCGCCTCCCAGAGCAGCTTGCTGCTTTCCGGATTGCCCGAGTGCCGCATCGCCTCGGCGCGGACTTCGACGGGCTGATCGGTGCCCATCAAGTCGGCCGGCGCAGCGGTTTTCTCGATCGCGCGAATCGCCGCGGTGCGCACGTCGAGGCTGGGATCGTTGCGGGCCGCCTTGACGAGCGGCCCTTCGATGCCTTGGGCCGCCAACGCCGCCAAAGCCGCTGCCCGCACCCGCGGCGCGGGGTCGTCGCCGGCCAGTGTCGCCAGTGTCGCCTGCCCCTGGTCGCTCGCAGCCAATTGCCGGGCGGCGTCCTCTCGCAGCGGGCGATGGGCCGAGTGCAGCGCTGCCAGCAGGTCCCGCGGGCGCTTGCGCGGCTGGCTCTCGGCGGCCGTGATGTGCCACACGCGCCCCTTGCCGTGCAGGGCGTAGTCTTTCAGCACCCAATCGCTCACGAACAGCGAGCCGTCGGGCGCCACGGCGATGCCCACCGGACGAAAGTTTTCGTCGCCGGTCACGATGTCCTCGCGCACCGCCTGCACGCTCGCCCCGCGCGGCTCGAGGCGGTAGCGCTCGATGCGGTGGTGGCCCCAACTGGTGACCAGCAGATCGCCGACGTAGTCGCTGGGCAGCCCGTCCGATTCGTAAGCCACGATGCCCGAGGGCGCTTCGCCCGTGCCGGCCACCATGGGGAGCGTGCCGGGCAGCTCGCCGTTCCAGGCGGTGAAGGGATGCACGCCCTTGCGGCCGTTGCGAAAGCGGTAGCCGTAGTTGCCTCCCGGCACGATGTGCAGCAGCCGGCAAGGGGGCAGCGAGTCGGGATCGTTGTCCACGACCAGCAATCGCCCGAAGGCGTCGAAAGCCAGGTGAAACGGGTTCCAGAATCCCAGGGCGATCATCTCCAACCGCCCGCCGTCGGCCGTGCAGCGATAGACCTGGCCGCCTTCCTGCTGGGTGATCTTCGAGCCGTCGCTGCCGACCAGGGTGAACTCGGCCCCCAGGTTCTCGCCCATGCCGAAGTAGACGTTGCCGCCGGCGTCGAAGGCGAAGCCCGAGAGCCCGTTGTGCGGATAGTTGCCCTCGGTTTCCAGGTGGGCAATCGGCGAGCGCTGGTCGGCGCGGCCGTCTTCATCCGTATCGCGGAGGCGAAAGATCTCGCTGCGCGTGGCCACGTAAACCGAGCCGTCGGGATGCACGGCCAGGTTCATCGTCCACTTCGTGCCTTCGTAGAAGTTGGTCACGTGCTCGGCGCGGCCGTCGCCGTCGCGATCTTCCAGCAGGCGAATGCGGTCGGCCGGCGGACCCTCGTAGTCGGTGGGCCGGAAGTGGCTGTGGCTTTCGATCACCAGTACGCGTCCCCGGTGATCGACGGCGATGCCGCAGGGCGTGACCACGTCGGGCTCGGCCGCAAACAGCTCGACGCGCAACCGCGAGTCGACCGCCTCGGGAATCGCCACCTCGTCGGCGGCATCGGCCGAAAGAGCGAACAACGCCGCGAGGAGGAGGGCACTCGGCATGCTGCGTACCTGGATGAGGATCGAGAACGAGCGGACCGTTGAAGCTAGGGGGCCGGCAGCACGTCGACGATCGGCGCTCCCGCCTGCGGGACGCTGGCCGGATAGTCTTCGCCCACCAGCGCGGCCAGCGTGGCCGCGATCTGGTTCTGCGTCACCGGCGCGGCGTTCTTCCGCTCGCCCAGCGCCGGCGTGTCGGGCCCCAGAAACGCCATCCACACGAATTCCGAGCGGTCGATGTTCTCGCCATGGCTCTTCCACTCCACCGGCGCGTCGCCGCGTCCGTGGTCCACCGCGACGATCATCGACGTCTTGCCGCGGTACTCCGGCATGCTCTGGGCCGTTTCCCAGAGCTGGCGGATGTAGTCGTCCGCGCGGTGGGCCGCTTCGAGGTAGTGGTCGTAGCGGCCGGCATGGCCCCAGGTGTCGGTTTCGCCCAGCGATACGAAGAACACCCGCGGCTTGGCCTCTTGGAAGTACTCAAGCGCGGTGTGGAACAGGATCGCGTCCCAGGATTCGCCTGGGAAGTACTTCGTCGATTCGGCACGCAGGCGGTTGAGCAGTTCGATGCGCGGGTTGTCCGGCGCGGCCAGCGGGTCGTTGCCTGCGTTGACCGGGAAGCCGCACCGCTGGTAGTTGAAGATGTAGGGAAAGCAATCCCAGCAGGCAAAGGCGGCCACGCGTCCGCGGTACTGCGGCCGACGGGCGAGCCATTCGAATACGGTGATGTTGGGATTGAGGTTCTTGTCGTTGGAGTCGATGCGCGGATCGACGAATCCGCACAGGATCTCGTTGTAGCCGGGGTAGGAGAAGTTGAGGCCGTTGGTCACCTGGGCCTTGCTGTCCAGCTTGCGGTTCCCGTAGATCTGGCCGTGACGGGCCACCTCGCTCCACAAGAAGGGCATCAGCACCTCGCGGCGCTCCTCGGGCGTTTCGCGCCAAAAGGTTTTCTCGAGCGCGGCGACGTTCTTGACGCCGCCGGGGCCGGCGCTGATCAGCTCTTTCTCGGCGCCGGTAAAGACTTCCTGCCAGCGCAGGCCGTCGGTCATGAACAGGATGACGTTTTCGGTAGCGGGTTCGCCGCCGCGGGCCAGTGGGGCGGCCAGCAGCAACAGGGAGACGAGCAGATAGAGGCGTGGTGACATCGGTGGTACTTCGAGCGGGGATGCGTCGGAGGGTTAACGTGCTCCCATGGTAGCCCGTGCGGCGGGAGATTGCACTGACTTGCGGCTCATGGCGTGCCCAGCGCGGGGGCGAAAAAAACAAGGCCCGGCATGGCCATGCCGGGCCTTGCTGCCTAGTCGAATGTCGTGGCCGTCGAACGCTCGACGACCGAACGCGTTACGAAGCGCGGCGACGGCGAATGCCGACGACGGCCAATCCTACCAGCGCCAAGCCGCTGAGGGCGAAGGTGCTCGGCTCAGGCACCAAAGCGTCCATCACCGTACCCGACAGGTAGTAGTCGGGATTGCCCAGGGTCAAATTCGCGTCGATGTTGCCCTGAATGTTCAGGCTGCTGAAGCCGCTCTGGCCGTTAGGAATGTTGGCCGACTGGTTGACGTTGATCGGCAGCGAAACCGGCACTTCGATCGGGAAGGGGAGGGTGGCGAAGAATTCGGCCAACATGTCGTTGGGGAACGGTGCCACGCCGCCTTCCAGGTCGCTGAGTTGCACGTTCGCCGGAATGCCCGCCGAGAACATGACGTCGGTGGGATTGATCGTGAACAGGTTGCCCAGATTCACGTTGCCGATGATCGGCACACCCTGCAGCACACCGTTCACGTTGCCCTGCAACGTGGCGGTGAAGTCACCGGGTACCAAAGCCGAACCCGGATTGCCGCCAACGACGCCCGCGCCGGCGGTCGAGTCGAACAGCAGGTTCGTGATCGAACCGTTGACCGTCAGCACGAGATTGAAGTTGCCCAAGCTCGTGTTGATCTGCAACGGGCTGGCGTTGATCGTGAAGCCGACCGGCGTGTTGCTGCCGCCCGAGCCGTTCAAGTCGGCGTTGACCGAGTTGAGGAACTGCGGGGTGCCGGGCGTAATGTTGTCGTAGTCCAGATCGACCACGCCGTCGGCCGGAAGGTTGGCTCCGACGGTAGGAATGCTCAGGCCGACCGATTGCGGGTTGGCCGAAACGCCGATGTTGGCGTGCGTGAACAGCAGCCACTGCTTGAAGGTACCACTGGCGGAAGTGAGGTTCGCAGTGCCCGAACCACCCAGCGTGGTGTTGAAGTTGCCCGTGACGGGAATGACAGAGTTCACCGTGGCGGCGAACACGGTGGACGTCGACAGCGAAAGCGCTGTAACGGCCACCAGCGCGATCATTGCGCGGTGCATGGTTCTAAGGGTCATTAGCGGCTCCTTTGAGTGTGTCTCGACTAGGCTGGTTGAACTACGTCGACGTTGCACATTCCGGTAGCGCGGCTGCACAACCGCGCAGCGAAATGCTCGCTCAGTCTAACCAGACGCTCATCATTGTCAATCAAAATTGAAATTGAATTTCTTTCCGGCGCACGGGGGGACCGCACGCAGCCGGCCGCACGGCACCCGTAAGGTAGAAAATGCCGCGAGACACGAAGGACTTACCACCCAGGGGGGTGGGTGCGTTTCCCGACTAGCCATCCAGATCCCGGATGAGGTCCGCCTCGGGCACGACCCGCTCCGGGTCCACCACGAGCGTCTGGCTGACCAAGCCGACCAGCACGTCCCACACGTCGCGGTGATGCCAGCGGGTTGCGTCGGCGACGAACTGCGCGTGGTTCCGGCTCAACAGCGCCCGGGCCAGTTCGCCGGCCGTTTCGACGCCGGTCGGAAAGTGCACGGCAAACCGGCGCGACCAGCCGAAGCCCACGGCCGCCAGACATGCTCCCCAGCTCACAAGCTGCGGCCACACTTCCGCCAAGCGCCCGGGGCGCGACAGCGACAGGTTCAACGCCGCCAGGCCCACGGCCAGCGGCGGACCAAAGCACAGCAGTGCGACGCCCCAATGGGGCAACGTGAGGTTGGGCAGCCGCAGACCGAGCGCTTCGCTCAACCGGGGCCAGAGCCGTCGTCGATCGGCTCGGGGCAACGCCGCTTCGAGCTCGGTGCCGGGACGCACCGCGCCGCGCGGCAATTCCAGCGCCTCGCACATGCCGCGCCTGAGACGATAGAACGCCGCGCCGCTCAGGCAACCGCCGGGGCCGTCGGGCAATTGCTCGAGCACGTAGCCGTACAACTCGCCCACGGTGCGGATCGACTGAGCGTCCTCGTCGGCGATGCGGATGCCGAACGCCGCTTCGATCTCCAGGATCAGCTCGAGCGTGTCGAGGCCCATCGGTCGGTCACGGGCAAAAAGGACCAGCATTGCGGGCTGGCCCGGGGCAAGGCCGTGCCCGGGCGAGCTACCCGGCTAGGACTCGAACCTAGAATGAGAGAGCCAAAATCTCTAGTGTTACCATTACACTACCGGGTAGAGAGCAGGGGAGCGTTGCCACAACCCTGCTTCCTGAAGTCTTGCGCAATCGGTTCAAAGCGTCAAGGCGTGCGGCGCGACGCGGGCGGCCAGGGGGCGAGGGCACGAAGTCCGTCGGATCGCCACCTCCGCTCGGGCCGATCAACCGCTGGCGAGTCCGTTGGCACTAGGCGCCGCCGTTGCCGGCGATGCGGCTGACGACGGAAAACGAAAGCTGCTCCAGCTCGATCGCCAGGTCGACGCCCACCTGCCGTACGTGCTCCGGCAGGCTGATCGTCACCGGGGCGAAATTCACCACGCCCTCGATGCCGGCGCTGGCCAGCCGGTCGGCCACGTTCTGGGCGGCGCCGGCCGGCACGGCGATCATACCCAGCTTGATCTTGTGGTCGGTCGCCACTTCGGGCAACTGATCGAGGTGAAACACCCGCACGCCTTCGATCGTGGCTCCCACGCGCTGGGGATCGACGTCGAAGGCGGCCACGATGCGAAAGCCCTGGTGGCTGAAGCCCTTGTAGCCCAGCAGAGCGCGGCCCAGGTTCCCGGTGCCGACCATGGCCACGGGCCAGTCGCGGTCGGTGCCCAGGATCTTGCGGATGGCGCGAATCAGGTCGTCGCAGCGGTAGCCGATGCCCGGGTGGCCGAAGTGGCCGAAATAGGCCAGATCCTTGCGCACCTGAGCGTCGCTAAACCCCAGCAGCCTGCCGAGTTGGCTGCTACTGGTGCGGTCGTGCCCGTCGCGCACCAGGCGTTGCAGCTCGCGCAGGTAAAGGCTCAGCCTGCTGACAACTGCCTTGGGAACGGGGGCATCGGGCGCCGGGCTGGAGGGTTTGGTTTTTCGCTCGCTCATGCTCGACGTGACGTCGCGGGACGGGCTGCACGGCCAATATGAGGGGATTGTACTTTAGACCATGCCCCGGCCAGCGGCAAGGCTGCCGGCGGGCGGCGGCGCGTGCAATCTCGGCAATCTCGCTGCCTTTACGCGCATTTCGCCCGCCTTCACAGGGCCTCGGTTCGCCTCCAGGCATCTAGCCCCGCCGGGGGGAGGAGCGCCTCGCGGTCGCGATAGCCGGCACCGCTAGCACAGCCGCGCATTCGGGTACAGGAGTTTAAACCTCGCCCGACGCCGAAATGTACGCAGTTTCTTCAAGATATCTTGTTCAGCCTCTTAGCCCATATTGACGATTCAACGAAACGTTCGGGGAAGGTGGGTAACCAATTGCGCTAACCCTACGCGTTCGGTGGAATGCGGTAGATGGTGAGATTTGGGTTACCCAGCTAACGCACATGGAGTGCGCTGGCCGAAAGAAACTAATAGCGAGCAAACCTCGCCTGACCAGACCCACCTGAGTCGTCCCACGAAGGAGGCAAGTGACCATGAAAGCATTGTTGGGTGTGCCGATTGTTGCGGTCATCCTCTGTGTCGTGTCGATCGACGCGGCACAGGCAGGATACTGCGGCGCGGCCCGGTACCGCTGCTGTGCCACGTGCACCGATTCATGCGCGGAAAGCGCATGTTCGATGCAGTGCCACACGGTGATGAAGACCTGCAAACAGGTCGTCTACGAAAAGCAGAATTACACCTGCTATAAGACGGTCCTCGAGCCGGTCTGCGAACAGAAGACGATCAATTGCGTGAAGTACGTCAACGAGACCGCCTATAAAGACTGTTGCTACACGGTCTGCAAGCCGGTCTGGGAGACGAAGACCCGCGAGATCTGCTACACCGTCTGCAAGCCGGTCTACGAAACGAAGACCCGCGAGATCTGCTATACGGTGTGCAAGCCGGTCTGGGAAACCAAGACCCGCGAGATCTGCTACACGGTGTGCAAGCCGGTCT
>ERZ869936.527-NODE-527-length-35504-cov-4.707806_pt1 | contig 35504 bp, 31 predicted proteins | sample MGYA00520876_ERZ869936 | MGnify/ENA primary metagenome ERZ869936 (study PRJEB32218, sample SAMN09650985) | biofilter metagenome | isolation source: enrty point of leading RO module | place: Saudi Arabia: Thuwal, RO plant located on Red Sea | collected 2016-02-17 ... | reverse complement strand
AGGCCCATGTCATTGATCTGCTGGCGCAGAACCTTGAAGTCGTCGCCGCCAACCGCCGCCGCAACCACATCGGGCTTGGCTTGCTGAATCTTCAAGAGCACCGAAGAGAAATCGCGAGTCCCGACGGGGATCGGCACCTCTTCCATGATCTTGGCGCCATACGACGTCGCGACCGCCTTAGTCGATGCGTTGGTATTCTGGCCCCAGACGTAGTCGTTGTAGATCAGGTACCAGTTCGAGCCGAAGGTATCGATGGCATTTTTCGCGGCAGCGCGGGAGAAGTTTTCGCCGTTGCCGTCCCAGACGAACTTTACGCGATGGCAATTCTTGCCCGATTCAGTCGGCGAGCTGGAATTGGTGTTGAAATAAACACAGCCGTACTTCTGACAGACCTGAGAAACTGCGTTCGCGACGCCGGACTGAATGGCGCCAATCATGAAATGAACGTTCTCTCTCGTGATCATCCTTTCCGCGACGCGGGTGCCGGTCTGCGGCGTGGTTTCCGTATCCATCCACACGTACTCGATCGGCCGGCCGAGCAACCCACCTTTCTGATTGTATTCCTCAATGGCCAGGATGGTGCCGCGCTTCTCCGACTGGCCCGAGTTGGCGAACTGTCCGCTGGCATCATGCGTCAAGCCGATTTTGATCGGCTTCGAGGCCGCCGAAGCATACATACGGTTGTGTTTCCAGGGCCCGAACAGGCTAACAGCGCCGGCGGCCGCCCCGGCTGTACCCTTCAAGACCGCTCGCCGCGTGACGAGGTCCAATACACTCTTCTTCATGGCGCTTCCTCCGTGTCAGCCTACGGTCGGCGGGCATACCGGCGATCCGTACGGCTTGGTTATTCTCAAGGCTTGAATGCCTCTTGCTTGTTGTGAAACAATTGTTGTCTATATGGCATTAAATAGAATGTATGTTCTAGTCACAAATGTAAAGCGTTTCCTGCCCCTGCGGGCATGCGCAAGGACCGCCTCAGTCGCGCACGGTTACAGTGCCGATCTCGCCCGGAATCGTGATTTCCATGACCTTGTAGTCATCGGAATATTCGATCAGGCGGTGCGCAAGGCCCGGCTCTTGGTACATGCAGGACCCTTCTTTCAAGATAACTTCGCCGACGCCTTCGAACTCCATGCGGCCCCAACCCTTTAGGACATAGATCATGTGGAAGTCGCAGTCGTGATAGTGCAGGTCGCTGGGCCCGGGACTAGGGCCATTGTTGATGTGGACATGGGCATGAACCCGGCCGCCGCTTGGCGCGTCCATGCCAAGATCGCGGTACTTGAGATGGGGCCGCAAACCGACCTGCCAGTCGGCGTCGGCTTCATGGGTGACCTTGATCTTACCCTTCGCGAAACTCGGGTCGAGAGCGACCTTGGTTTTAGCGGCAGCCTTGCTCATGTTCCGTTCCTCCCTCCAGAAAAAGGACTTATCGCATGGATCTGAAACTGACCGGGCAGCGCGCCGCTGTAACAGGCGCGAGCAAGGGAATTGGTGCGTCGGTTGCCAAGGCCTTGGCCGCTGAAGGTTGTGAACTCATCCTTGCGGCGCGGAGCGCTGCGCTCTTGGACGGTTTGGCCAAGGACTTGAAGACAGATTATGGCGTCGCGGCGACCGCCTTGGCCGTCGATTTGACAACGGTTCAGGGGCGGGCACGCTTCGCCGCCGAGGCCGGCCCGCTCGACATCCTTGTAAACAATGCCGGCGCCATCCCCAGCGGCGATCTGCTCGCCCTCGACAGCCAGGCTTGGCGAGACGGCTGGGAGTTGAAAGTTCTGGGCTACATCGATCTGTCCCGCGAGATATACCGGGCCATGAAGGCCCGCGGAGGCGGCGTGATCGTCAACATCATCGGCCTCGCAGGCGCCAAGCCCGATGCCGGCTATATCGCCGGCAGCGCGGGCAACGCGGCGCTGATTCAGTTCACGCAGGCCTTGGGCGGCCGATCGCCGAAAGATGGTATTCGTGTTGTCGGCATCAACCCGTCGCTGACCGCAACCGATCGAGCCGTTGCGATGATCGACCACAAGGCGGCCACCAACACCGGCGTACCGGACTTCAAGGAGAAATTCTTGGCCAATCTGCCGTTCGGCCGTATGGCAAAGCCCGACGAAATCGCGGACCTGACCGCGTTTCTGGCCTCGCCGCGCGCCGGCTATATCAGCGGCGCGGTGTTCGACGTCGACGGCGGCATACGCTGGGCCTCGTAGGCCAAGCCGCGCGTATCGCCTGCACTGTACGGCCCGGGTCACCGGCCAGCCTCCTCGTCTTTGTGTCGTGTCCACAGTCTGACAAGCCGCCCGTAGGATTCTGCGATACGCGCGACGAGGTCTTCGTCCGATATGCGGCCCGCAAACCAGGCCTCCGCCGGTTCTGCAAAGATACTGCGGCCGATGGCGAAGCCTTTGCACAAAGGTTGCTTGGCCGCCATCGCGAACGCTTGCGTCAAATCGGCTTCGGTCGCATTCAGGCCCAACAGCAAGACGCCTCGGCACAAGGGATCGCGCGCCGTTAGCAGGGCGGAGAGATCGTCCCAGACCGCAGAATCTTCGGGCGCTGGAAGTTTCCACCAGTCCGGCGACAACCCGGCGTCGTAAAGTTGCGTCAGGGCCCGCACGACAGTCGTGCGATCGCGCCGCATTGTTGATGGCGGAATGACTTCCAGGAGCAGTTCCCGTTCCGTCGACCGGCACGCCGCCTGCAGGGCCAGAAGTGCGGCAATCTGACGTTCCCGCAGGCTGGAATCGTCATTGGGGTGATAGTGCACCAGGCACTTGGCGACGATCTGATTGGGCCAAGATTGCAGGGTCAGGGCGATATGGGGGCCATCTTCGAAATCCAAAGGCCTGGACCCCGGTGCCTCCACGGGTCGCGCCAACCACCAGTCCTCGCCGGTCAGCGCATTGAGAACCGATTGACCGTAGCGGCCGTCGACGATCGCGCCGCGCCCGCGCCGCCCATCCATGGCACGGCGCGCGCCCATCCCTATCAAGTCCTTGAGCCGCGCGATGCGATCCAAGCCTGCCGCGTGCCGCCTGCAAAGCTCTTCCAGTTGTGTACGGTGATCGAAAGCCAACGCCAGGATCGGATAATCGAGCCGACGGCGCAGGGTCTTGCGGTGCAATTCCTCTAAGTCCCGGTCCTCACGCAGGCGCGGCGCCCGGACTCCGGTTTCCAGGAAAAACGCCAATTCCCGCCATGTCGGTATGGCGGGGGCACAACCGTGCCGCGACACAACGATGGCGCCGCAAGCGTTCGCATAGCGGGCACAGGTTTCCAGATCCTCGCCACGGACCCAGCCTCGCAGAAAGCCGCTCATGAAGCCGTCGCCCGCGCCCAGAGTGTTAAAAACCTCGACCGGAAACCCTGGATAGATCGGGACATCGTCCAGCACGTCGGGTAATGCGCCGGCAAAGATTTGGCAACCCGCCGGGCCGCGTTTCAGCACCAAGGTGCCCGCGCCCAGAGCGCGCGCATGGCGCAAGGCGTCCATCGTATCCGCGCTCGCGGCAAGAGCCTGGAACTCTTCCTCCGTCCCGACGATCAGGTCGCAATCGGGTACGATTGCGGAAAGCCGTTGAGAGACCTGAGCCTCGACACCGGCGCGCCGCTCGCCGCCGCCGTGCCCGACGAGGCGCCACAAGACCGGGCGAAAATCTATGTCGAAAACGACCTTGGTCCCTCCGGCCTTCGCCGCGGCAATGGCCGCCCTGGTCGCGCCCGCGACGGTTTCGGTTGAGATGTGCGTGCCAGTCACAACCAAGGCCTTGGTGCGTGCGATATAACCCGGATCGATGTCTGCCGCGGTAAGCCCCATGTCGGCGCAGTTTTCGCGGTAAAAGATATGGGGAAAACTCTGCGCATCGCGAATGCCGAGTATGACCAAGGCCGTGAGACGCGCCGGGTCGGTTTTGACGTGAGAGGTATCGACACCTTCGCGGGTCAGGGTTTGCCGGATGAAGCGGCCCATATGCTCGTCGCCGACCCCCGTGATCAAACCCGATTTCAGGCCCAATCTCGCGGTTCCGATGGCGATGTTCGCTGGGCACCCGCCAACGTACTTGGCAAAGCTGCGCATGTCCTCAAGCGGCCCGCCGACCTGCTCGCCATAAAGATCGACCGAAGATCGCCCTAAGCAGACAACATCCAGGTCGTCCGGGGTCATTCTATCGACCTTTCTTTGGCGCCCCGCTGAGCGCTTGGCCGAAGCTTAGGACCAGAACCTGTGCCAGACACATGGGGGCGACCAGCGACCGGAATGGTTGGCCGGCGTCGCGTTCGACGTCGAAACTGACGGTGGCGGCCTTGACCAGGGGACTGAGCCGGCCGTCGCTAATACCGATGACCGGAACTCCGCGGGCGGTCACCGCTTTGGCGATGTTGACCGTGACCGGCGAGTAGGGTTCGAAGCTGATCGCGATCAGCGTATCGCGTCGGCCGGCAAGCGCCGCAAATTGTTCCGCCGTTCCGCCGGTATTGTCGAGCAGGATATTGATCCGGCCGAAGCGCATGAGCGCATAGGAAAGGTATGCGCCAACGGGAAACGCGCGGCCCTGGCCGACAATCAGAATCTTATCCGCACCCTTCAGCAGCTTCACGGCTTGCGCCAGGTCTGCCTCGGACGTCGACTGGCGCAGGTTCTCCAAGGCGGCAATACCATTGCCGACGAATTGCGACAGCAAGCCGTCTTCACCGTTCCCCTTGCCTTGGAGGGCTTTGACCCGGTCTTCGTAACTGGACGAATAGGCAATCAGCCGCGTGCGAAAAACCTGCTGAAGGTCGCTATAGCCCTCGAATCCGAATAGCTTGCCGAAGCGCACAAGGCTAGACGGCTGAACCTGGACTTGATCGGCAATCGACGCGACCGTTCCAAATGCGACTTCATTGGGATGCCGAAGGGCAAATTCCGCAATCCGGCGCATTTGCGGACTAATCTGTTCGTAGCGGGCGGCAATTTCCTCCCGCAACGCGCCATAGTCCGTAGCTCGCTGGCGTCGATTCTCGCTCATGCCTGGCACAATCCTGCGCGGGCCCTTAGGGAGGCGGATTTGCAGATCCCAAAGGACTTTGATTTGTCACCTATGATTGGCCCACAATATGGCCCGGAATATGAATTTGAACATATATTCTTATAATTGACAATGGTAGAATTTTCATTCTTTAATTGACTTACGCAAGCAAGGAAAACCAGAGGCTGGAAGCGAGGAAGCCATGAAGAAGCGCGTGGGATTCATTGGCCTTGGCATGATGGGCCACGGCATGGCCAAGAATATTGTCACCAAGGGCTTCCCCCTAACCGTCACGGCGCACCGCAATCGCAAGCCATTGGAAAGTCTGTGCGCGATGGGCGCCGAGTCCGCCGCAACACCGGCCGCGGTCGCCAAAGCGTCCGACATCGTTTTCATCTGCGTCAGCGCCTCGCCCCAAGTCGAGCAAATCGTCTTCGGCGAAAACGGCCTCTTAAGCGGCGCGCACGGCGACCTGACGGTCGTCGATTGCAGCACCTCCGAGCCGTCCTCGACAGCGCGGATCCATGAGGCGCTCGCGGCCAAGGGGGTCGCGATGGCCGACGCCCCCTTGGCGCGCACGCCAGTGGAAGCCGAAGCCGGGAAGCTAAACACCATGGTCGGCGCAAGTGCTGAGACATTCGCCGCGATCAAGCCGGTTCTCGAGACCTTCTGCGAAAACATCTTCCATGTCGGCGACGTGGGCAGCGGTCACAAGCTCAAGCTCATCAACAACTTCCTGGCCATGGGCCATGCCGCCCTGATCGCCGAGGCGATCGTCGCCTGCCGGAAAACCGGCGTTGACCCGTCAAAGTACTACGAGGTGGTCAGCGCGGGCGGCGCCAACAGCGGCATCTTTCAAATGATGGTGCCGAAGGCGCTGGAAGGCGACTTCGGCGGCATGAAGTTCGGCATCGAGCTGGCGCGCAAGGACCTGCGCTACTATCGCCACTTGACTGAAGCCGCAGGCCTGACCGGCCAGATGGGAGATGCGGTGCACCTCGCTTTCGCCGAGGCGAGCAACATGGGTTTCGGCGGCAAGCTGATCGCATCGCTGATCGAGGCACAGGCCAAGCTGAACGGTATCAGCGCCGCTGGAAAATGAGCGGATCGCTGTCAGGCAAGACCGCCCTCGTTACCGGCGCCGCCGGCGTTCTGGGCGGCGCGATTGCCAAGCGCTTGGTGCGCGATGGCGCGACTGTGGCGTTGCTCGACCTGCCCGGACCGCGCCTCGACGCCGTCGCCCGCGAGCTCGACAATCCGGCCGCTGCCATACCCTGCGACCTGGCGGACGCCGACGCGATTACGGCAGCGATTGGGATGGTTCGGGAGCGCTTCGGAACGGTCGATATTCTAGTCAACAACGCCGGTATTCTATCCAACAACAAGGCCGCGGAGACCAGTTTCGACGAGTGGCGTAAGGTCATGGCCGTCAACCTTGACGGCGCCTTCTGGCTGATTCACCACTGCCTCCCGCCGATGAAGGAGAAGCGCTGGGGCCGGATCGTCAATATATGCTCGCTCGCCAGCAAGACCGGCGGCCTGACCGCGGGCACGGCCTACACGGCGTCAAAGGGCGGTTTGGCTGCCCTCACATTCTCGGTCGCGCGCGAAGCGGCCGCCTATGGCGTCACGGCCAACGGCATCGCGCCGGCCTATATCAAGACGCCGATGGTGACCGAACAATTGACCGAGCGACAACGCCAAGATCTCTTGAAGCAGATTCCGGTCGGGCGGTTCCTGGATGCGGACGAGGTCGCCGACCTGGTCGCTTATCTGACCGGCCCGACCGCCGGCTTCGTCACCGGCGAGATCGTCGACATCAACGGCGGCCTGCACTTCGATTGAGGTAACTATGCCCGGGACATCGCCGCCAGAGCGTATCACGCCCGATATCGACTTCGTGCAGGAGCTGCGCGGCCTGTTCGACCTTTCGGGCGTGCGCGCCTGGGTGCCGGGCGGCTACGGCGGCATAGGTGAAGCGGTCTCTTGGGGTCTCGCCCTGGCCGGCGCAAGCATCGCCGTTTCCGGGCGTGGCCGTGACCGCGCCACTGCCCTCGCCGAACGCATCAGTGCCGCGGGACTGAAGGCGGATGCCATCGCTTTCGACGCCCAGGATGTCCGCGCGATCGAAGCGGCAGCGGACGAAGTCGCCGGCTGCTTGGGCGGACTCGACGTTCTCGTCAACTGCATCGGCATTCAGCGCGAGGAGCCCTTGGGCAGCGTCACGGAGGCTGCGTTCGACGAGGTTTACCGGGTCAACCTAAAATCGGCCATGTTCCTGGCCCAGGCCGCGGCCCGCCTGCAATCGGACGAGATGCAATCGGCTGGGCTGCAATCAGACACGGGCAAACGGCAGATCCATTTGCTTTCAGTAAGGGCGCAACTCGGCCTGCGCGATCGCGGATACTCGGCTTATTGCAGCACCAAGGGCGCGCTGGTCATGCTGATCAAGCAGCATGCCATGGAGCTGGCCCCAAGGGGCATCACGGTTAATGGCGTTGCGCCGACTTTCGTGTACACGGAGATGATCCGCCACGTCATGGAGAACGATGCGTTCCGACGCGAACTGCATCAAAGGATTCCGCTTGGCCGAATCGCGGATCCGAAAGACGTCGTGGGGCCTGTGCTCTTCTTCGCCTCCCCAGCCGCTGCGTTCGTGACCGGCCAAACGCTCTATGTCGACGGCGGCATTACGGCCAGCCAATAGAGCACCGGGCAGTGTCAAAGTAAATTGGCTTGAGAGGCAAAGGGGTTGGCCACCAGCCGCTGGAACTGACGCCACGGCCACTCGAGCGGGTCGGGACTCTGCCTTTGGAGCGATCCAGCCAGCGGCGCCTGCGCGCGGCACCATCCGACCGGCGCATAAAACCGATACACAATCCGCATTTCCGTTCGAACGCCCTGTTCGGCATCTTTCCGGCATCGCACGGCGCGACCCACCCGATGGAGCCGATCCGGTGAGTCCCCGCCAGTCAACCAACTGCAAACTTGGAGACGGAAAGAATGAAAACTTCATCGATTGTCATGGCGACCGCCGTGGCCGGCGCCCTCGCCCTGCCCGCGATCCTGTCCACCGTGGCACAGGCCGGCCCGGCTGAGAAGCCGAGCTATAAGTTCGAAAAATGCTATGGCGTGGCCAAGGCGGGCGGCAACGACTGCCAGACCAACACCTCGTCCTGCGCCGGCACGTCGAAGCGAGACATGCAGGCCGATGCCTGGCTGTACCTGCCGGCCGGCACCTGCGGCAGGCTCGCCGGCGGCAGCACCCAGCCAAAGAAGGGTTAACTCTGTCACTGCCAACCGGATGGGTGCGCTTATGTCTTCCCTGCGAGACCGTCTATCCCCCCAGACACGCTGCGGCATCGGCCTGCGCGCCGCGCATGCCGCGGAGGTCATCGCCACCCATCCGGATATCGCCTGGGTCGAAGTCCATGCCGAGAACTACATGGGCGGCGGCCAAGCGATCCGGCAGCTCGAGACCGTCAGAAACGATTATGCGATCAGCTTGCATGGCGTCGGGTTGTCACTCGGCGGCACCGGCCGCTTGAATACAGCTCACATGGGGCGCCTGCGCGACCTCGTGAACCGGATCGAACCGGCGCTGGTTTCCGAACATCTCGCCTGGTCCGGAAACGCCGGGACCTACCTCAACGGCCTGCTGCCCCTACCCTACACCGAAGAGGCGCTGGCCGTGGTTGCAGGCAATCTGGCCGTACTTCAGGACTGCCTTGGCCGGCGCGTGCTGATCGAAAATCCATCGGCCTACATGCGCTATGTGGAGTCTTCTATCCCGGAAGCCGAGTTCCTGGCCGAACTGGTCGATCGCACCGGATGCGGCCTGTTGTGTGACGTCAACAACATCTTCGTAAGCTGCACCAACCTCGGCGGCAACCCGCTTGATTGGTTGGACGCGCTTCCTGCCGACGCCGTCGGCGAAATTCACCTGGCCGGGCATTGCGCCAACGAGTGCGACGACGGCGTCCTGCTGATCGACGATCACGGTTCGCCTGTGGCTGCGCCGGTTTGGGCGCTCTACGATCGCGCCACCGCACGGTTCTCCAACGCGCCGGCGCTGGTCGAATGGGACAGCAACCTGCCGGCCTTGGAAGTCTTGCTCGCCGAGGCGCAAGTTGCCGACCGGCGCCGAGCCGCGCGTATCGATGAGATGTGCCATGCCGCGGCTTGAAGAAATACAGCGGGGCATCGCCCGCGCGATCCTGATCGGCGACACGGGCCGCGCCGCGAGCGCGATTGCAGACGATGGAATCGATTCCGCGCACCGGCTGCAGGTCTATCGCAATCACTACAGCATCACGCTGCGCGAATCACTGGCCGCAACGTATCCAGTCATCGCCCGCCTGGTCGGCGAGACGTGCTTCAACATGCTGGCGCGCGAATTCATCACCCTGTCGCCGCCGAAAAGTCCCTGCCTGTTCGAGTACGGAGACGGGTTCCCGTTATACCTGGCCGCCGTGGCGATTCTGGACCCATATCCCTACCTGCCGGATGTGGCGCACCTGGAATGGGCGCTCAACGTGGCGCATCACGCGCCCGACACGCCGGCCCTGGCTGGCGAAGATTTCGCGCACCTGCAGCCCGCGCAGTATTCGGACATGGTTTTCTCGTTCCATCCCGCGTGCCGGTTCGTGGCCTCCCGGTTTCCGATCGACCGTATCTGGCGCGCCAACACGACTGACGACGATGTCACGCGCATCGACCTCGGCAGCGGCAAGGTCGAGATGCTGATTCAGCGCGATTCCGACGAGGACGCCGGGTGGCGCCTGTTGGAGCCGGCCGAGAGCTGCTTCATTCGTCGGTTGCGCGCCGCGCGGCCTTTGGCCGAGGCCTGGACGGCCGCGCTGCAATGCGACGCCGCGTTCGATGGCATCCGGTCCTTGGCCGGGCTGATCGACAGCGGCACCTTGATTGACTTTCACCTAGATCCAACATCCAGAAAGAGGGCTCTATCATGACCACGACTCACTTCGAAACGGCCGGATCGCCCGGCCCATTTGCCACCGTTCATAGGATTCGCGGCCAACTCGGCAAAGTACCGCTTCCCGTCATCGATCTGCTGCTGCGCATCGGCATCGCGCTCGTCTTCTGGAAGTCGGGCATGGCCAAGATCGCCAATTGGGACCTGACTGTTCAGCTTTTCGCGGACGAGTACCAGGTGCCACTGCTGTCGCCCGATTTGGCCGCCCTGCTGGCGACAACCGCCGAATTGGCCTGCCCGGTGATGCTCGTGGTCGGGATCGGCGCCCGCTTGAGCGCGGCAGCCCTGCTCGGCATGACCTTCGTGATCCAGACCTTCGTCTATCCGGACAACTGGTCGGAGCATCTTCTGTGGGCCTCGATCCTGCTTTACATTCTCAGCCGCGGCCCCGGCGCGCTTTCTGTCGATCATGTCGTCGCGCGGCTGTTCGGCGACGGCGCTGCCCGCTAACCCTTATCCGGGACACGACCGCCATGGACGCCAAGCCAGACCTTCACCGCAATACCCGCGTCGTCATCGTCGGCGCTGGCTTTGGCGGACTCGCGGCGGCACAGGCTCTGGCCAACGCACCGGTCGAGATCACCGTCATCGACCGGCGCAACTACCACCTGTTTCAGCCACTTCTGTACCAGGTGGCAACCGCGGGACTGTCGCCGGCGGACATCGCCTGGCCGATCCGCGGCATCCTGCGCGACCAGAAAAATGTTTCGGTCCAGCTCGGCCGTGTCACGGGCGTGGACACCGTACGCCGGGAAGTCTTGGTCAGCGGGCGGCGCATTCCCTACGACTACTTGATCCTGGCGACCGGCGCCCGGCATGCCTACTTCGACCATCCGGAATGGGAGGGGACCGCACCTGGCCTCAAGAAGATCGCCGACGCGACCCATATCCGCGAACGCATCCTCATGGCCTTCGAGAAAGCAGAGGCCGAGGACTGCGACTCGGACGAGCGGGTGCGGCTGCAGACCTTCGTCGTAGTCGGCGGCGGCCCGACCGGTGTCGAAATGGCCGGCGCCATCGCGGAGCTGGCCAAGACCGCCTTGGCCTCCGACTTTCGGGTCATTGATCCAAGCACGACCCGCATAGTCCTGGTCGAAGCCGGGCCGCGCCTGCTGCCCAGCTTCCCGGAATCTCTCTCGGCGGTCGCCAAGCGTTCCCTGGAGCGACTCGGCGTCGAGGTTTGCCTCGGCGCGCCGGTGACCCTGTGCGACGATGCCGGCGTGGAGTTGGCGGGCGAGCGCATCGGCGCGCGCACTGTGATCTGGGCGGCCGGTGTGATGGCCTCCCCGGCCGCCAAATGGCTGGGCGCGGATCGGGACCGGGCCGGGCGCATCAAAGTTGATGCTGACTTTTCGGTCCCGGGCCGGCCAGAGATCTTCGCAGTCGGCGACACGGCCCTGGCGGCCGACGCTGATGGCCGCCCTTTGCCGGGCGTTGCGCCGGTCGCAAAGCAGGCGGGCCGCTATGTCGCTGCCGTGATCCGCAGCCGCATCGAGGGCCGGCCGACGCCGGCGCCATTCCATTATCGCGATTTCGGCAACCTGGCGACCATCGGCCGCAAGGCGGCGGTCGCGGATTTCGGCAGGATCAGGGTCAGCGGCTTCCTGGCCTGGGTGCTATGGAGCGTTGCGCACGTCTACTTCCTGATTGGCCTGCGCAATCGTTTCGTTGTCGCGCTGACCTGGCTATGGAATTACGTCACGTTCCAGCGCGGTGCGCGTCTTATTACCGGGGGCGATTCGGAAGAAGCGTCAAGCCCTGCCGAACCGGAAACGAAGGTTCGCCGCGTCGGGTGAGTCTCCCGTACACGGCCACGGAGCGTGACGGACTTAGTTCAAGACGCCCTGATTCCAATCCTGCTTGTGCGCCTCCCGCACGAAGGCGCCGACCGCGGGCGAATGCGGGCGGCCGCGCACGGTCACCAGGCTGACCGTGCGCACGACTTCCGGCTCGACCAATGGACGCGTCATGAGCCCCGGCACAGTGACCGAGAGTTCCGGTATGAAGGAGAACCCGAGACCTGCGGCCGTCATGCTCTGGATCCAGTCGTCCCGTTCGCTTCGCTAGGGCCGAATCGGTTAGACACAATTCTGCCGATACAGCTCGAGCATATACTCGCCGAACTCGCAATTGACGCGGCTGAGGTAGAGTTTCTGATGTAGATTCCGCAACCGTACGGCATTGAGCTTTTCGAATTCATGCCCCTCGGCGAATGCTATGACAAAGCGTTCGGAATAGAGCGGCTGTGCGTGGAACCGATCGGGTGTCTCGCCAGGAAAACTGAGCACTGCGACGTCGATCTCACCTTCATCGAGCAATTTTTGAAGGGTTTTTCCATTTGCATCGCGCAGGGTGATGTAGACCCCGGGATACTGATCGCGATATTTTTTCATCAGGCCGATCAGACGTTGGGGCCCAATCGTGCACATCATGCCAACCGCGAGCGAGACATCCTTGATCTGAGCGAACTCACTGGCCCGTGTCTTCGCGGTGACGATCTGAGTCATGAGCGCTTCGAGGTAGGGGCGGACTATGTGTCCCAGATCGGTCAGGTGCGTGTTGTTCCGTTCTCGGTGCAGGAGCGGGCCGCCGAATTCGGCTTCGAGTGCCTGAATGGCCCGGGTCAGCGAAGGCTGCGTGACATTGCATTGCTCCGCAGCCCGCGTGAAGTTCAGGGTTTCGCACAACGCCACGAAATACCGCACCTGCTGGAATTCCAAATTCCGACCCTCCCATACGCCGGACACATCGACACATTAGATACCCGGCATTGGGCCGCCGCAATATCCCCTGCCATATTTGCCCCGGTTCCGAAATCGGCCGGGTTAGGACGGTCAGGGCAATGGCAGCACAGGCACTTCTGGGACGGCTTTGGCCGCGGGCGCTAGGTGCCGGCGCCGCCGCGAGGCTTCACCCGCAGGGGGCGGCCTGGTCCGGAATAGGCGAAAAGGTTCTGCCCGAACGGGTGCGACAGGCGATCCGGCGTCAGCAAGACGAAAGCGAGATGCTGATCGGCTGGCTGCAGCTGACGGTCGGCCTGACCTTTACCTGCCTCTATCTCGTATCGCCCAAAACCGGGTCCGGGTTCGACCTAGTTCCCTGGACGCTGTCGATTTATCTCGGCCTGACCGTCGTCCGCCTGGTCTGGGGCCGCGTCGCGCGCCTGCCGGACTGGTCTTTGGCCGGCTCCGTCGTTTTCGACATGGCGCTGCTGATGATTCTGATCTGGAGCTTTCACGTCAAATACGGCCAGCCGCCGTCGTTCTACCTGAAAGCGCCGACGCTGCTTTATGTTTTTATCTTCATCGCCCTGCGCGCCCTGCGCTTCGAAGTTCGCTTCGTACTGTTGGCGGGCTTTGTGGCGGCGCTCAGTTGGGGCGCGCTGATCCTCTTTGCCCTTGCCGACGCGGGCCGGACGGTCATCACTCGCGACTATGTCACATATCTGACATCTAACTCGGTCCTGATCGGCGGCGAGATCGACAAGATCCTGTCGATCCTGGCGGTGACGGTGATCCTCGGCTTCGCGCTGCACCGGGCCAGAAGGCTGCTGGTGCGGGCGGTCGTCGAGCAAACCGCGGCGCACGACCTGTCCCGCTTCTTCGCGCCGGAGATCGCCGCAAAGATCACGGCCTCGGAGCAAAAAATACGCCCCGGCACCGCCGAGCCGCGCGACGCGGCCATCCTGAATCTCGACCTGCGCGGCTTTACGCGCTACGCCGCCGAAGCGAACCCGGACTCCGTGATGATGCTGCTGTCCGAGTACCAGGCCATTATGGTCCCGGTCATCCGCAAGCACGGCGGCCGGGTCGACAAGTTTCTGGGCGATGGAATCCTGGCGACCTTCGGCGCCGTGCAGTCGTCCCAAACCTATGCCGCGGACGGGCTTCGCGCGCTCGATGCGCTCATGGCCGAGGCTCGGCGTTGGGCAGAGTCATGCCGACTGGCCGGGCGCTTCTGCCCTACGGTCAACGGGGCGCTCGCCACCGGCCGCGTGCTGTTCGGCGCGGTCGGCGACGACCAACGCCTGGAATACACGGTCATCGGCGAGCCGGTGAATCTGTCCGCCAAGCTCGAGAAGGCGAACAAGGACCTGGGGACCTCGGCCGTGTGCGACGCGGCGACTTACGAGCTGGCGTGCCAACAGGGATACGACGCGCTGGCGTCGAAGATCGCCGTACCCGCCGTCGCCGTGCCGGGCCTGGCGCGGCCGATCGACCTGGTCCGCATAGCGCCCTGAAGGGCCCCGATGCCGGCGTCGATACACACCCCGCATCGAATCTCTGCCAAGACGGCATTTCCGATCGTCGTGCCCCGGCAGCATTCTGATCCCGACAAACTCATCACTCAAAGACTCTGGAGAATAACCCCATGCTGAAGACCAAGAACCCGCAGGCGGCCCGCACGCAGGCGCAAATCATGCGGGCACTCGCCGGGCGGAGCGCGATCGTGACCGGATCGACCAGCGGTATCGGGCTCGGCATCGCCCAGGCCCTTGCCGGCCAAGGCGCCAACGTGGTGCTTAATGGTTTTGGCCCGGCCGATCAGATCGAAACATTGCGCACGGAAATGTCGCGCGAACACGACGTCGAAGTCCTGTACTCCGGCGCCGACATGAGCCGCGCCGACAAGATCGCGGAAATGATTGACGTTGCCAGCCATGCCTTCGGTCAGGTCGACATCCTGGTCAATAATGCCGGCATCCAACATGTCTCCCCGATCGAGACCTTCCCCCCGGAAAAATGGGATGCGGTCCTGGCGATCAACCTGAGCGCCGCGTTCCATGCGACGCGTGCCGTATTTACCGGCATGAAGCAGCGCCGCTGGGGACGTATCGTCAATGTCGCCTCCGCGCATGGCCTGATTGCCTCGCCGTTCAAGTCCGCCTACGTCGCCGCCAAGCATGGCATCGTCGGTCTGACCAAGGTCATCGCTCTGGAAGGCGCGGAATTCGGCGTGACCTGCAATGCAGTGTGCCCGGGCTATGTCTGGACGCCGCTGGTCGAAAAGCAGATCGACGATCAGGCCAAGGCGCACAACATTTCAAGGGATGAAGTCGTTCGCAACGTGCTGCTTGCCCAGCAACCCAACAAGCGTTTCGCCACGATTGAGGAGATGGGTGCTCTGGTTTCCTTCCTGTGCGGCCCGGCCGCGCAGTCGATCACCGGCACCGCGCTTCCGGTCGACGGCGGCTGGACCGCACATTGATAGGACTTGGGAGGCATCACATGGCAACCGCAACACGTTACCGCAACAATGGCGAGGGCGCGCAAGCCGCACCCTCGCGCGGCAAACCGGCAAGCGCCGCCGCCAAGACCGTTAACCTGGCCTTGCAGGGCGGCGGCGCGCACGGCGCCTTCGCCTGGGGCGTTCTGGACCGTTTGCTCGAGGACGAGAGCATCGGCTTCGCGGGAATCAGCGCCTGCAGCGCCGGCGCCATGAACGCCGTCGTTCTCGCCTATGGTCTGACGGAAGGCGGCCGGTCCGGCGCGAAGACAGCGCTCGCCAACTTCTGGCGCCGGATCAGCCACAGCGCGATGTTCAGCCCGCTGCAGCCGACCATGTACGATCGCATCGCCCACAACCACGCGCTCGAGAACTCGCCAACCTTTGTAACCTTCGATCTGATGACCCGCCTGCTCTCGCCCTACGAGTTCAATCCGTTCAACTACAACCCGCTGCGCGACGTGATCGAGGATTCGGTCGATTTCCAGCGCCTGCGCAGCGGTTGCGCGGCCAAATTGTTCCTGTCGGCGACCAACGTATGCACGGGCAAGGTCAAGGTTTTCACGAATCCGGAGATCACGGTCGACGCGGTGCTGGCCTCAGCCTGCCTACCGTTCATGTTCCAGGCGGTCGAGATCGACGGCGAGCACTACTGGGACGGAGGCTACATGGGCAACCCGACCATCTATCCGCTCATCTATGACTGCGACAGCAGCGACGTTGTCATTGTGCACATCAATCCGATTACGCGTTGCGGAGAGCCACGCACGGCGCGCGACATCATGAACCGCATCAACGAGATCAGCTTCAACTCATCCTTGATGCGCGAGATGCGGGCGATCGCCTTCGTGACCAAGTTGATCGATGAAGGCAAGCTCCAGGGCGGCTCGCTCAAGCGGATGCTGATCCACGCCATCGCGGCCGACGAGTTCATGCGCGGCCTGAGCGCCTCGAGCAAGCTCAATCCGGACTGGGAGTTTCTCACCCATCTGCGCGACGTCGGTCGTGACCACGCATCGCAGTGGCTCACCGCGCACTTTGATAAGGTCAACGTCGAATCCTCCGTCGACATTCGGGAAAGATACCTCTAGATCGGATCATGTTTAGCCGGAACCGCAAAGCGGTTCCGGCTAAACATGTGAATCCGATCGATCTCATAGTGTTAGAGCAGATCCACCGGCCCGGTGAATCTGCTCTAGGCCGCTCCACGAACGCCCCTCCCCCCCTGTGGCCGGCCCCTGGCCCCGCTCCGTCCCCCCGGAGCGGGGTCTTTTATTTTGACACAACACGGGCGCGCAGCGCCTCCGATAAGCCGACGCTATGGAATCGACAGCTTTCCGGCATTTCCGTTTGAACGCGCGGGCGCGCATTGTTCCTACCGATGCTGCGGCCCATTCGGCAGCGGCAAGAGTCGAAACAACGGAGATGACATGATGACGAAGACTTCTGACAAGAGCCGCGCAGTCCGCCGTGGCTTCTCAATTGCCGGCATTGCCGCCGGCGCGGTGCTGTTGGCTGCGACGGCTGCCAGCGCCGGCGAATGCCCCGCCGGCAAGATCGGCAGCAATCCCTTGAAGGACGCCGCGACGGCACCCGCCGGCGTAACCGACACCGTGCTGACCTCGATCGATCTGTCCAAGGAAGCGGTCAAGCTGAATGACCGCCAATTTCGCCTGCGCCGCCTGGAGATTCAGCCCGGTGGCGTGGTGCCCATGCATAGCCATGGGGACCGCCCGGCCCTCATCTATATCGTCTCGGGAACAATCACCGAATACAGCAGCAACTGCACCGTGCCGATCGTCCACAAGGCCGGTGAAGCGGCGATGGAGTCTGTAGGCCTGACCCACTGGTGGAAGAACACCGGCAAAGAGGTCGTGGTCCTCACCTCGGCCGACTTGTTGCACACCAAGAAGGAAGACGGGCACACGATGTAATCGGTGCCTACGTTCGGCCGGTATTTTCGATCGACTAGTGGACATCCGCACAACCGAAGTGTGACGCCCTTCGCGCACGCCGGGGCGTCACACATCATCTCCAAAACCGCTTTTAGACTGGACTTCGACCATGAGCCGCACTCAGGTCCCCTTGGCCGGACCCGTACGCGCCACGCTGCGCAACCTGGTCATTGGCCTGACCGCCTTTCTCACCGTCGTCGATCTTTTCGCGACCCAGGCCATCCTGCCCTCCCTTGTGCAAACCTACGGCGTCACGCCGGCGCAAATGGGTGTCGCGGTCAATGCCAGCACCTTGGGCATGGCGGTTGCGGGCCTGGCGGTCGCTCTGTTCAGCCGGCGTATCAACCGCCGGCGCGGGATCATCCTGAGCCTGATGATTCTGGCGATACCCACCGCGCTGCTGGCGGTGGCGCCGGACTTGCCGACCTTCACCGCGCTGCGCGTCATGCAGGGGCTTTGCATGTCGACGGCCTTCGCCCTGACGCTCGCCTACTTGGCTGAGCATTGCAGCGCCGAAGACTCGGCAAGCGCCTTTGCCGCGTACATCACCGGCAACGTCGCCAGCAACCTAGTCGGCCGCCTTCTCTCCGCCGGGGTGGCGGATCACTTCGGCCTAGCGGCAAATTTCTATATCTTCGCCGGGCTCAATCTGGCCGGCGCCGCGCTCGTGTATGTCGCGCTCAAGCAGACCTCGCCCATGGCCGTCGCCAAGGACAATCCACAATCGCCTTTCGCCGCTTGGGCCGAGCACTTCCGCAACCCGGCCATGCGGGCCAGCTTCGCGATCGGTTTCTGCATTCTCTTTGCCTTCATCGGCACCTTCACCTACGTCAACTTCGTTCTCGTGCGCGAGCCCATCGCCATTGGCCAGATGGCGCTCGGTTTCGTTTACTTCGTGTTCCTACCCTCGATTTTGACCACGCCGCTTGCCGGCCGCGCCGCGCGACGCTTCGGCACGCGGCCGACCTTCTGGGGCGCGCTGGCGGTCGCCGTCGCCGGCCTGCCCTTGCTTTTGCTGCCGAGCCTGGCCGCGGTGATGGCCGGCCTAGCGCTGGTCGGCGTCGGCACTTTCTTCGCGCAAGCCGCAGCCACTGGGTTCGTTGGCCGCGCCGCGACCGGGGATCGGGCTTCGGCCAGCGGTCTCTATCTGGCGTTCTATTTCTTCGGCGGCTTGGTTGGCAGTGCCGCCCTAGGCCAGATCTTCGACAGCCTCGGCTGGGCCGCTTGCGTTGCCGGAATCGGCGCCGCGCTCGCCGTGGCCGCAACATGCGCCTCACACCTGAAGACGCCGGCAGCGCAAGTTACCCTACCGATCCGGGCAGCTCCGGAGGCCGGGACATGACCTTCCGAGACCTCTTTTGCCTCATGACCGAGATTCGGGGAAACTGGTCAGATGACGGTCCGCGCCCCGCAGGCTTAGACGCTTTGAAGTCAATTGCCGCAGCACAGCGACCTGATGCCGCAGCGCCAGGTTATCGGCTTCCAGCCGCGCACGCGACTTGAACCGCCATTCAACTGAGTCTTGGTCTGCCTGAAAGCGCCCAAATGGCCTGGAAATTGACCGCTTCCGGCAGCGGACGTATTGGTCGTCCAATGTGGCCGGGGTGCGTGGTGGTGCGGGTAGTCCCAAGCGAACCGGTCTCCGTTGCAATTCCCTGTATAACAGGGAAAAGACAGGGAGTAGATGGTATTATGTAGCAGGCACACCTGCTGCATAATGCCGGATTTTTCTCGCGATATCAGGGAATCGTATCTGCGGATCAGGGAATGCTTCAACAGCGTTACTACAGGTTTAAATCAAGCGCCTGGAATCACCTTAACCTGATATTTGACGCGGTAGACCTCAATCACCGGGCGTATAGCCGGGCCCTGTAAATAACAAGTGGCGACGAACGCATCTTCCGGCGAGCCTAGTTTATCTGACAATTCCGGTCTGAGTGCCCGGGGTGGCACCTCTCCTAGAGCGCCATACAGAGCCGCAGGGCATCGTAGACGGCGCTGTGAATGTTGCGGCTGGAGATGGCATCACCGATGCGGTGCAGCTCGAAGCCGCCACGGCCCGCAAAATCAGCTTGCGGCAGTCCGGCCAGCAAACGGTCGTTGTCGGTATAGCCGTCGTTGACCGAGTGCCCGCGCAGCACGTCGAACAACTCCGTGACTGGCGCGGTGCCATATTCGACGATCACCTGTGCTGCCCGCAGCTCAGTGCTGGCGCCGGTTAGTTCATGGGTGAAGTGCGCGACTAGGCCATTGTCCTCGCGGCGTACCTCCACCAGGGCCTGGTCGATAACGATCGGAATGCCGCGCTCGGCGAGTTGCTTGCGGTAGATGACCCGCTCGGAATAGGCCATTTCCACGGCGGCCATGTCGTCCGGCGTGAAGAAGCGGACTGCGCTGCCCTGTTCGGCGAGTTGAAGGGCGCAGGACAGCGCCTGGTGTCGCCCGACGCCATCGTAGACGATGACGTCCTCGGCGACCTTGGCCGGGGCCTCCAGTATGTCCCAGACCGTCTGGCAGAGCTCGTGGCCCTTCAGCCAGGAGAGGTCCGGCACGCCGCCGGTCGCCACGATCACCGCGTCGGGCTCCAGCGCCAGCACGTCGCCGGCCTCGGCATAGACGCCCAGGCGCAGCTCGACGCCCAGGCGCGCTAGCTCCGCCTCGCGCCACTGCACGATGCCGATCAGGTCCTTGCGCCAGGCAGCGCGCGCCGCCAGTTGCACCTGGCCGCCGGGCTGCTTCCCCGCCTCGAACAGCGTGACCTTATGACCGCGCTCGGCTGCGACGCGCGCCGCTTCCAGGCCGCCCGGTCCGCCGCCGACCACCACCACGCGGCGGCCCGGCTGTGCCGCGCGGGCGACGATCTGCGGTAGCGTCTGCTCGCGGCCGCTCGCCGGGTTGTGGATGCAGGCGCCCTTCTTGTACAGGCAATAGGAGGCGCCGACGCAGGGCCGGATGCGCTCCTCCTCGCCGCGTGCGATCTTGTTGACGATTTGCGGATCGGCCATGTGCGCCCGTGTCATACCCACCATGTCGATCAGGCCCTCGCGGAGCGCATGGCGCGCGGTCGCGATGTCCGAGATGCGGGCGGCGTGGAACACGGGTAAGCCGACCTCGCGCTTGAAGCGCCCGGCCAGGCCAAGGAAGGGCGCGCTCGGCTGCGACATGCCGGGCATGTTGTGCTCGGCCAGAAAGATGTCCTTATCGGCGCGGCCGTATATCGCGTTGAAGAAATCCAGCGTGCCCTCGCGCTCGAGGATCTGGGCGATCCTCACGCCCTCGTCGAAGTCGATACCGCCCTCCGAGCCTTCGTCGACGACATAGCGGATGCCGACAATGAAATCGTCGCCGGCGCATCGCCGCAGTTCCTCATGCACCATCAGGCAGAAACGCACGCGGTTCTCGGTCGAGCCGCCGAAGGCATCGCTGCGGCGGTTGGTCAGCGGTGAGAGGAACTGGCCGATCAGATGGCCGCTGGTCAGAGTTTCGACGCCGTCCAGGCCGCCATCCTTGGCGCGCACGACAGCCTCACCGTACTCGCGGACGACGCGTGCGATGTCGTGCCGATCCATTTCGCGCGGGAAGTTGCGGTGCCGGGTCTCGCGGATCGCGGATGGGGCGATGGTCGGCAGCCAATTACTTGACGAGGCGTCCGCCCGCCGGCCCAGATGCGAGATCTGCATCATCAGGGCCGCACCATGCCGGTGGATGCGCTCGGAAAACTTCTGCAGATAAGGAACGATCCGGTCGTCCGAGATATCGATCTGCCCGCCGCCCCAACTCGTGTCCTTGGAGACCATGGCCGAGCCGCCGAACATGGTGAGCGCGATGCCGCCCTTTGCCTTCTCCTCGTGATAACGCTGGTAGCGCTCGCCCGGCCAGCCGTCTTCATCCATCGCCGAGGCATGACTAGTGCTGATGATGCGGTTGCGGAAGGTGACCTTGCGGATGCGCAGCGGCTGTAGCAGAGGGTCCGACGAACGCTTGGCGGACGGCAGAGCCGGGTCGGTGCTATTCATGGTCCCTGCGGATCCTCCTCTGCGGCCGGCCGCCTAGTGCAGTTTGTCCTTGATCCGATAGTAGACCCCGACCAGCGGCAGGAACCAGGGCGTGCCGAAATGGCCGGGCACCGCCGGCCAGGGTAAGGTACGCCAAGGATTGCGTTCCGGATGGCCGCTCATCACCTCGGCCATGACCTGGCCCATGTGCACCGACATCTGAACGCCGTGGCCGCTGTAGCCCATGGCGTAGTAGAGCCCGTCCTTCTCACCGGCGCGCGGCAAACGATCAGTCGTCATGTCAATCAGGCCGCCCCAGCAGAAGTCGATGCGCGTGTCCTTAAGCTGGGGAAAGACCTGACGCATCGTGGCTTGGAGAATCTCTCCACCTTTCGTATCCGACTGCGGATTCGAAAGAGCGAAGCGCGCGCGACCGCCGAAGATCAGGCGGTTGTCGGGCGAGATACGGAAGTAGTTGCCGATGATCCGGGTCGTGGTCGCCGTGCGCCGCGTGGGCATGATGGACTCGAGGATGGACGGCGCCAGCGGTTCGGTGGCAACGATGAAACTGCCGACCGGAACGATGCGGCGCAGGAAATAGCCGAAAGGCCCGCGCGTGTAGGCACCTGTCGCTACCAGCACCTGGTTGGCCCGCAGATTGCCGCGCGGCGTGACGATGTCGTAACCCTTGTCGCCGCGCCGTTTCAGGGCGGTCACCGGGGCCTGCTCGAAGATTCTGGCGCCGTGCCGCGCTGCCGCCTCGGCGAGGCCCGCGCCGAAACGGCCCATGTGCATCATGGCGCTGCGCTTCTGCAGCAGACCGCCGTGAAAGGCCGTCGAACCGATCTCCGCCGCTAGGCGCTCCGCCGGAACCAGAACTGTATCGGGGTCGACTGTGCGTTGCAGCAGCTCGAAGCTGCGCGCCAGGCCTTCGTAGTGCGCCGGCTTGGCGGCGAGCTTGATCTTGCCGCTGCGCCAGAAGCCGCAGTCTAAGGACTCCGCCGCAACAATGCGCTCTACCGTGTCGACTGCAGCGTCGAAGGCGCGGTAGAAGGCGCTTGCCGTTTCCAGCCCCCAGCGTTCCACCATGTCGGCGAAGTCGTGCGAGAGACCGCTGTTGCAGTGTCCGCCGTTGCGTCCGGAAGCGGCGGCGGCAACGCGCTCGGCTTCCAGCACAGTTACCGACGCACCTTTGCGCGCCAAGGCCAGGGCGGCCGAGAGACCGGTGAAACCGCCGCCGATGACGGCAACGTCGGCGCGCCCTTCCAGCATGCCGGAACTGGCCGACGCGAAGCGCGGTGTCGTCGCGAGCCAATAGGACTCGATCTTCATGGACGGACCGCGCCGGCCTCCTGTTGCCTAGAGCCCGAGCACACCGGGCAGCCCGGAGAGATCGGATATCTCCGAATAGCCGTAGAAAGGCGTCGAGGGCTCGTAACCGCGATTGACGTAGACCTTGTTGACGATCCCCAGGCCATAGGCGGGCATGAGATCGTAGCGCAGGCTGGCCGAGACATGGAGCACCTCGGAAGGATCGCAGCCGAGTTGATCGAACATATACTCGAAGGCCCGGAAGCGCGGCTTGTAGGCTTGTGCCTGCTGTGCCGTGTAGACCGCGTGGCAAGGCGCGCCCAGCTTGTCCACGTTGCTCTGAATCTGGTCGTTCGAGGCGTTCGAAAGAATCACCAGCGGATAGTGCTTCGCCACCTTGGCCAGCGGCGCCGGCACGTCGGGATGCGGGCCCCAGGTCGGCACGGCGTCGTAGAAGGCCTTGCCCTCGGCATCCTTGTACGGCTGGCTCCACTTCTTGCAAGTGCGTTCGAAAGCGCTCTTGATGACCTCCTCGTAGGGCTTCCAGGCGCCGAGCACCTCGTCGAAACGGTAGGCGTTGAAGTCACGCACGAAGTCCTCGACGCGGTCGGCCGGCAGGCGGTCGGACATAAGCGTGCGGGTCATGTCGCTCATCCGAAACCAGGTCAGTGTGCCGTAGCAGTCGAAGGTGATATACTTGGGTCGGAAGGGCGCCATGGTGCTGTTCCTCATTTTCCTGTTGTTTCGCGTCTCCACGGACCGCCTGTTTCCTGGCGAGCCCGGGCTCAGTCTAGGGCCGGTAGGGCAGCAACCGCTTCATGTAGTTTCAAGGCAGTGGGACAGATTATGCCGATTGCCAGCCGCCCGGCAGCAGACTTTGCCATCCTCTCGCGGACCGATCCCAGGCCGCCTCCACTGCCGGCAAACCAGCCCCCGATCAGTCGCCGATATCGATCAAGACGCTCTTGTGGTGCCGGCTGGCCTCGAAGGCCTCGCGGCCCAGATCCTTGCCGATGCCGGAACGCTTGAAGCCGCCAGTCGGCAGGATGAAATCCTCGCTGCGCCCATAGCGGTTGATCCAGACCGTGCCGGCCTCCATGCGCCGCATGGCACGCAGGGCGCGGGACAAGTCGGCGGTGTAGAGGCCGGCCGCCAGCCCGTAGTCCGGATGGCCGGCGAGAGTAACGCCCTCCTCTTCGTCCTCAAAGCTCTGCACGGTCAGGACCGGGCCGAAGATTTCTTCGCGCACGGCGGCCGTTTCGCCTGTCACCCTGGCCAGGATGGTCGGCGCGTAGAAAGCACCGCCGTTGCAGCCTTCCATCGAGCGGCCGCCGATCACCGGCTCGGCGCCCTGCGCCAGACTGCGCCCAACGATGTCCTCGATGCGCGCGAGCTGGCGCTGCGAGACGATCGGCGAAAAGCCGCTCGTCTCGCGCCAAGTCGGGCCGGCCGCCACCTGTGACATGAGGGCGGAGAGACGCTCCACCATCTCATCGTGCCGGGCGCGCTGTACGATCAGTCGTGAGCCGGCGACACAGACCTGCCCGGCGTTGCTGAGAATGCCGCGCGCGACGCAGCTTGCCGCCAGCTCCGTGTCGGCATCGCCGAACACGAGCTGCGGGCTCTTGCCGCCAAGCTCCAGGGTCATGGGCTTGATACCGCTTGCGGCGCTGGCTGCCATGATAGCGGCGCCGGTGGCGGTTGAGCCGGTGAAGCTGATCTTGCCGACCGCCGGATGGCGGCACAGCGCCTCTCCAGTGGTCGGACCATCGCCCTGCACCACGTTGAAAAGCCCGGGCGGCATTCCCGCTTCCACAGCAAGCTGCGCGAGCATGAGTGCGGAGAGCGGCGTCAGCTCGGAGGGTTTCAGTACCACCGCATTACCCGCCGCCAAGGCGGGCGCCAGCTTCCAGCCGGCTGTTACCAGTGGAAAGTTCCAGGGCGCGATGGCGGCGATCACGCCAGAGGGCTCGGCGACGATCAATCCGGGCCGGTTCTGCGCCGTGGCCGCGACCTCGCCGCCGTGCTTGTCGGCAAGCTCGGCAAAGAAGCGGAAGGTGTCGGCAAGATAGGGCACGTCCCAACCGACAGCCTGCGCGATCGGGCGGGTCGAGCCCAACGCTTCCAGGCGTGCCAGCGAGATACGGCGGTCGTCGATCAAATCGGCCAGGCGATTGAGCACCTTTGCTCGCTCGCGCGGTGCGCAGATGGCCCAGTCGCTGGCACGAAAGGTGCGAAGCGCGCTTTCTACGGCGTAGTCTACCGTCTCCGCCCCGGCATTTGGAAGGTCGGCATAGGCGACCCCGTCGCTGGGCCGGCGAACGGCGATCGGTTCGGTGCGCTCCTCAACCATAGCGCCGTCGATAAAGTGGCCTACAGGCAAGGACTCTGCCGCCGGATCGAAGTCGAGCATGTCGGGGTCTCCCTCCGCGCGGGTCACTGCGTGGCCGGCGCCTTGCCATTCTAGCCTTTAGCGGAAGCATTTTCTGCCGGCCGGCTGGGCCGGACCCGCACAACATTCCGTTGTCACACACGGCTTGAAAGAATCTTTTCTCCGTCCTGGTCTACCGTCGATTTCCCGGCGTCTTGCAGCGCCGGGCCATGTCTTTGGAGACGTATCGCCTTGACCCTCACCGCCGTCGCTCTCCAGCCCATGGGCCCGGCACATCTGACCCCTGTCCAGCGCCTTTCCGCGGCGGTCGGCTGGCCGCACCGCGTGGAGGACTGGGCCTTCGCGCTGCGCCTCGGGCAGGGACTGGTCGCACTGGAGGGTGACAGCGTCGTCGGCACCATCGCCTGGTGGCCGTTCGGCGCGCATCACGCAACGCTGGGTTTGATCATTGTCGCGCCCCAGCTGCAAGGCCGGGGCATCGGCGGCCAACTGATGGACGCTGCCCTGATGCAACTCGGCGCGCGCAGCGTGATGCTGAATGCCACGGCGGAGGGTTTGCGGCTTTATGCCAAGTTTGGCTTCCAACCGATCGGCAAGATTCGCCAGCACCAGGGCACGCCGCGGGCGGCAGCGTCCGTCACACGCATCGAGGGCGGGCGCCTGCGACCCCTGCAGCGTGACGATCTGGCTGCGCTCGACGAACGCGCGAGCGGCCTGCCACGCGCCGCGCTGCTTGGCGCCATCGCGGAAGCCGGCACCGGGCTGGTGCTGGAGACGGCGGACGGCATCGCGGGTTACGCCTTCTGCCGCCGCTTCGGTCGGGGCCAGGTCATCGGCCCAGTGGTGGCACCCGACCAGCAGTCCGCGCAGTCATTGATTGCCGCCTGGCTGGCACGCAACGGGAGCATGTTCCAGCGCATCGACACGACCGCACAAGGCGGCCTGTCGGACTGGCTTGCAGATCGTGGCCTGCCGCAATGCGACGAAGTGATTGCCATGGTGCGCGGTACAGCGCCGCACACCTCGCAGGACGCACCGAAGGTTTTTGCCTTGGCCAGCCAGGCGCTGGGCTGAGCACGATGCAAACAATGCCGCGGACATTGAACGAACGGTGCAACAGGTGAGCAAGATGCTGAGCAATTCACTGGTCGAGCTGGATCGCGCCCATCTGATCCACCCGGTCGCCGCCTATCGCGCGCACGAGCGGCGCGGCGTGACGGTGCTGCAATCGGGCAAGGGCGCCTACCTGACCGATGCGTCCGGCAAGGAGCTGATCGACGGCTTCGCCGGCCTCTGGTGCGTTAACGCCGGCTACGGCCAGCAGTCTATCGTCGACGCGGCGGCCGAGCAGATGGGCCGCCTGCCCTACGCCACCGGCTACTTCGGCTTTGGCAGCGAGCCGGCGATCCGCCTCGCCACGCAGCTGGCCGAGCTGACACCGGGCGACCTCAACCACGTCTACTTCACCCTCGGCGGCTCGGACGCGGTGGACAGCGCCGTGCGCTTCATCCAGTACCACTTCAACGCACTGGGCAAGCCGGACAAGAAACAGATCATCACCCTGGAGCAAGGTTATCACGGCTCCTCCAGCACCGGTGCCGGCTTAACCGCGCTGCCGGTCTTCCATCGCGGTTTCGACCTGCCGTTGCCGTGGCAGCATCGTATTTCCTCGCCCTATCCCTACCGCAATCCTGTGGGCAGCGATCCCGAAGCGGTCATCGCAGCCTCGGTGAAAGCGCTGCAAGACAAGGTGGCCGAGTTGGGAACAGAGCGGGTCGCCGCCTTCTTTTGCGAGCCGATCCAGGGCTCAGGCGGCGTCATCGTGCCACCAAAGGGCTGGCTGAAGGCCATGTGCGACGCCTGCCGGGCGCTCGACGTTCTTTTCGTCGCCGACGAGGTCATCACCGGCTTCGGCCGCACCGGCCCGCTGTTCGCCTGCGAGGCGGAGGATGTCGTGCCCGACATCATGACCCTCGCCAAGGGTCTGACCTCCGGCTACCTGCCTATGGGCGCGGTGGTGTTGAGCGAGCGCGTTTATGAGGTCATCGCCGACGGCGACGCCAGCGGGGCGCCGGTCGGCCACGGCTACACCTACTCTGGGCATCCGGCCAGTGCCGCCGCCGGGCTCGCCACCCTGCGGCTCTACCTCGAGGGCGGGTTGCTAGAGAACGGCCAGCGCATGGGCGCGCGGCTGCTGACGGCGCTGGCCAGGCTGGCCGATCACCCGCTGGTGGGCGAAGTGCGCGGCCGCGGCCTGCTGGCTGCCCTGGAACTGGTGCGCGACAAAGGCAGCAAAGTGAAATTCGACCAGACGTTGACGATAGGAGAGCGGCTGTTCGATCGCGCCTACGCAAACGGAGTGATCATTCGCGCCTTCCCGGACGGCACCATCGGCTTCGCCCCGCCGCTCTGCTGCTCGGCTTCGGACATCGACCTGATCGTCGAGCGGGTCGCCCGCACCTTGGACGATCTGCTGGCCGAGGCCGATATCCGGGCGGCCCTGGCCTGAGCCCTCACCCCGGGACCGATCGCTCGCCACCCGGTCACTGCAAGCGGTCCCACAGCTAGAGTTGTTTCCGCTCACGCGGAGTCTCGCACCAGCCCACTCCCCCACCCGGCCGCCCATAGCATACTGTCGTTGGGTGGCCGGGTTTCCAGCCTTGCTCTTTCTTTGGCCGTGCGACACTTTCTTGACGGGCGCGATAGCAAGAGTGGTCGGCTAGGCAGGCCAATGGCGAGCAATTCTCCGAAACTCGATCGCATCGACATCAAGATCCTATCCGAGCTGCAGAAGAACGGGCGCGTGTCGAACGTCGATCTGGCCGATGCCGTCGGCCTGTCGCCCAGTCCCTGCCTGAAGCGCGTCAAGAGCCTGCAGAAGGCCGGTTATATCGTCGGCTACAACGCGCAGATCAACCTGGCCAAGCTGGGCCCGACCCTTCTGGTCTTCACCGAGGTCACCCTGGCCGATCACCGGCACAGCGACTTCACCCGCTTCGAGGCGGCGGTGAAGCGCTTCGACGAGATCATCGAGTGCCATCTGGTCAGCGGCGGCTACGACTACCTGCTGAAGTTCATAACGCGCAGCATTACCGAGTATCAGGAGATCATCGAGAGCCTGCTCGACATGAACATCGGTATCGAGAAATACTTCAGCTACGTGGTGATCAAGTCGCCCTTCGTGAAGAAATATTATTCGCTAACGGCCCTGTTCGATGAAGATCGATAAGCCCATTTGCCGTCGACACGGGCCGGGCGCAGCGTTCCACGTTGCATACAAGAACGAGACTTATGGCCCGTCCTTCGAGACGCCCGCCTTCGCCAAGATCTACGGCGGGACCTCAGAATGAGGAAGAGGTTTGTGTCAACATATGACGGCCTCATGCCGAGGAGTCGCGAAGCGGCGTCTCGATGCATGGGCAGCCGCGCACTTGCCTAACGTCAGAGCTGCGCCAGCTCCAGGTGACAGGCCAGGCGATGGCCCGGCCGGGGCTCCCGGTAGGGTGGCAGCTCGCGATCGCAGGTGCCGGGAATGGCCAGTGGGCAACGCGCAAAGAAGGGACAGCCCACGGCCGTCAGGTCGACGCTCCTGGCGATGCCGGCCGCCGCTTCGCGCGTCTTCAGGCTGCGCTCCAGCCAGCCGACGCTGAGCTCGGGCACCGAGGTGATGAGCAGCCGGGTGTAGGGGTGATAGGGCGGCGACAGCACGTCGTCGACGGCCCCTTCTTCGACTACCCGGCCGGCGTAGAGCACCACGATGCGGTCGGCGAAGGAGGTTACGGTCGAGAGATCGTGGCTGATGAAGACGAAGGAGACGCCGAGCTCGCGGCGCAACCGCTTCAAGAGCTCGATGATGTTGGCACCGACGATGCTGTCGAGCGCCGAAGTCACCTCATCGCAGAGGATAACCTCCGGCTCGGCGGCGAGCGCGCGGGCCAGGTTGACGCGTTGCTTCTGGCCGCCCGACAGCTCCCAGGGATAGCGCCGGGCGAAGTCCTTCGGCAGCTCCACCATCTCCAGCAGCTCGATCACGCGCCGGCGTTTTGCGGCGCCGCGGACATCGCGGCGGAACTCCCGGGGCCGGCCCAGGATCAAGCCGATCTGATGGCGCGGGTTGAGCGCCGTATCGGCCATCTGAAAAACGATCTGCACCTTACGAAGCTGGTCGCGGCTGCGCGCCGCCACGCGCGCCGCCAGAGGCTTGCCGTCGAGCAGGATCTCGCCCTTCGCCGCCGGCAGCAGCCCGGCGATGACCCGGGCCAGCGTCGACTTGCCGCAGCCGGACTCGCCGATCACGCCGACGACACTGCCGCGCACGACCGCGACGTCGACATCGTGCAGCACGGTCGCGACCGGCAGGCCGTTCTGCAGGGCGCCGTAGCCGGCCGTGATCTTGCGCGCCTCCAGCGCCGGTGCCTTGCGCGCGTGCTCGCCGCCCGCCTTGTCGCCGGCGCCGGCGGCCGGGGTCGGCCGCACCGCAGCCATCAGGCGTCGCGTGTAAGCATGGCTCGGCTGCTCGATGATCTGCTGAGCCGTGCCCGCCTCCTGAATCTCTCCGTTGTAGAGCACCACGATGCGGTCGGCGATCTGCGCCACCACGGCAAGGTCGTGGGTCACGTAGATGGCCGCCGCGCCCTCCTCCCGGATGACACGTTTGAAGGCCTTCAGCACCTCGATCTGCGTGGTGACATCGAGCGCTGTCGTGGGCTCGTCGAGCACCAGCAGATCAGGTTTGCCGCAGAGCGCCATGGCCGCCATGAGACGCTGAAGCTGCCCGCCGGAAACCTGGTGCGGATAGCGCTCCCCTATCAGCTCCGGCTGCGGCAGCTCGAGCGCGCGGTAAAGCGCCTCGGCGCGACGATCGGCTTCGGTCTGAGACAGCAGGCCGTGCAGCACGGCGGATTCCGTCACCTGCTCGCCGATCTTCAGGGAGGGGTTGAAAGCGGCCGCCGCGCTTTGGGCCAGATAGGCGACGCGGCCACCGCGCAGTTCGAGCTGCTGCGGCGGAGTCATGGCCAACACGTCGATGCCGCGCAGGCGAACCTTTCCGCCGGCGAACTCCAGCCCCGGTTTGGTGTAGGCCAGGGCCGAAAGGGCGATGGTGGTCTTACCGGACCCGGACTCGCCGTTCAGGGCGACCACTTCGCCGGCACCGATCTCGAAGCTAACGTCCTTCACGATCGGCAGCAGCGAGCCGTCATCGCGTCGCGCCGAGATGCGCAGGCCGCGAATATCCAGCAGCGCCGTCATCAGATCATCTTGTCGGCAAGAAGGCCGCCCTCGTGCACCGACAGATCGTCGACCACAAGGTTGATGGCGATGGTCAGGCAGCCGATGGCGAAGGCCGGCGCCAAGGACGCGATGGCACCGCCGGCGAAACCATTACCCAGGCCCGACAGGTTCTCACGCACCATGCTGCCCCAGTCCGCCATGGGCGGCTGCACACCGAGGCCAAGGAAGCTGAGACTGGAGACGAAGAGAATGATGAAGATCAGCCGCAAGCCGAAGTCGGAGGCCAGCGGCATCACGGCGCTGGGCAGGATCTCTCGGCTGACGATCCACCAGCGGCCCTCGCCCCGGGCGCGCGCCGCCTCGACAAAATCCTGCACCATGATGTCCTGGCCTAGGGCGCGGGCGATGCGGAAGACCGGTGCGGTATAAACGAAACCGGCCAGCACGATCAGCATGGGGATCGAGGAACCGAGGGCGGCAATGACGATGAGGCCAAGCATAATGCTGGGGAAGGACAGCACCACTTCGGCAGCGCGGCTGAGCAGCACGTCGATCCAGCCACCCGCCACCGCGGCTGTGATTCCCAAGGCGATGCCGAACAGATAGGCCAGCAGGGTGGCGGCAAGCGAAATGCCGACCGTTGTGCGTGCGCCCCAGAGGATGCGAGAAAAAACGTCGCGCCCGATATAGTCCGTTCCAAGCCAGGTCTGCTCGCTGGGCGGTAGAAAGCTGGGATCGAGGTAGTAATTGCCCTGCAGGTCTTCCTCGATGAACTCCGCCTCGCTGAAGGGCGCGATCCAGGGTCCGACCAGAGCCAAGGCCAACCAGACGAGAATGATGCCGGCGGAAACTTTACCGGTCCAGGTCAGCCGCAGGGCACGCCGAGGCGGCGCGTCTGGCAGCTCTTCGAAGGCTGGATCGGTCGGAGCGGCGCTCATCTCGGCATCCTCAGACGCGGGTTGGATAGGATCGAGGCCATGTCGGCGACCAGCAGCAACAGAATATAGGTGCTGCAGAAGATCATGGCGCAGGCCTGCACCACCGGCATGTCGCGGTTCTGCACGCCGTCGACCATCAGCTTTGCCAGGCCCGGATAGGAGAAGATCGTCTCCACCACCACCACGCCGCCAACCAAGTAAGCGAGATTGAGGGCGATGATGTTGACGATGGGCCCAATGGCGTTGAGCAGCGCGTGGCGCAGGATGATGCGCCGGCGCGGCACGCCCTTGAGGATCGCCATCTCGATGTAGGGGCTGTTGAGCACGTTCAGCACGCCGGCGCGGGTCATTCGGATCATCTGCGAGGCCACCGCCGTGATCAGAGTCAGGATTGGCAGGGCCAGCGCGCGCAGGGTCTGAAAGATGTCCTCCGTGCCGCTGAGATAGGAGACGGCCGGAAACAGGCCGAGCTGCACCGAGACAAAGAGGATCAGCACCAGGGCGATCAGGAAGTCCGGCACCGCCACCAAACCCAGCGTCACCGAGGTGACGACCCGGTCGATCAATCCACCTGGGTGCATGGCAGCCAGGAGACCGATGGCTACGGAAAGCGGCACGGCGATCACCGTGACGATCGACGCCATGAAAAAGGTGTTGCCGATCCGGTTGCCGATCAGGCTGGAGATGGTGGCGCCGCCGGCCACCGAAAGCCCCAGATCTCCCGTCACCAGACGGCTGAGCCAGAGGCCGTATTGGATGTAGGCCGGCCGGTCGAGACCCAACTCATGGCGCAACGCGGCCAGGGTCTCAGGCGTGGCATCCTGCCCGAGACGCATCTCCGCCGCGTCGCCGGGCAGGATCTGGGTCATCGCGAAGATCACCAACGAGACGACCCAGATCAGGAACACACCGAGCGCCAGCCGCTTGAGTACCATCCACCACATCGGCCGCTCAGCGCTCCCTCAAACCCAGACGGACGCGCCGTCGGGGCGGTCTCCCGCCCACGACGGCGCCGAGTCCTACGCGTCGAGCCAGGCGAACTCCGGCCACTCCATGGCGCCGAACGGCCCCAGCGGACAGCGCGGCAAACCCTTGAGCTTGCTGGAGATCGCGTCCTGGTAGGCGTTGTGGGTCGGGATCAGCGTGCCGGCCTCGTCCGACACCAGCTTCTGCATCTCGCAGTTCATCTCGTAACGCTTCGCCGGGTCGAGCTCGGCGCGGGCGCCCTTGAGCAACTTGTCGAAATGCTCGTTCTTCCAGTGCGACTCGTTCCATGGGGCGTCCGACTGGTAGGCGATGGTCATCATGATATTGGCACTTGGCCGCATGTTCCAGGAGCCAACATGCATAGGCGCCTTCAGCCAGGTGGTGCTCCAATAACCGTCGTTCGGCACCCGGTTGAGCTGCAGATCGAGGCCCACCTTGGCGCATTCGCGCTGCAGCATGAGGCAGACATCCGTCAAACCGGCCGAGACCTCGGCGAAGTCGAGCCTGGCCGTGGTAACGCCGGATTTTTGGAGATGGAACTTGGCCTTGTCCGGGTCGTAAGGGCGGATCACTTGCTCCTTGCACCAGTCGGCGCCATAGGCCGGTCCGACGGCGTGATCGTTGCCGATCGAGCCATTGCCTTTCTGAACCACCTGCAGGATGCGGTCGCGACGCTGCAGGTACTTCAGCCCCTTGACGAAGTCAGGGTTGTTGCCCGGCTCCGTGTCGAGCCGCACGACGATATCGTTGCAGGCGCCCGAGGGCACGACGAACATCTCGACACCGTCGGCTTCCACGATCTGGGGAGCGATCTTAGGATCGATATTGCCGGCCATCTGGATATCGCCGGAGATCAGAGCGTTGGCTCGGGCCACCGAATCCGGGATGCCGAAGACCTCGACGTGATCGATATAAGGGCCGTCTGCCCAGTAGTCCCCGTGCCGCGAATGCAGAGAGCGCACACCGGCCGAGAACTCGTCCACCTTGAAGGGGCCCGTGCCAATCGGCTTCTGGAAGTCCGCGAAGCCATCTTTGACGATCTTGAAGTGGAAGGTGGCGAGGATTATCGGGATTTCCGCGTTCGGCGCATTGAGCACAGCCTTCACGGTGCTGCCGTCGACCTTGACCCACTCCTTCACGTCTGAGAACAGGACCTTGGCCTTCGATTTCGAATCGTCGCCCAGGTGACGCGACATGGAGTAGATCACGTCCTCGGCCGTGAGCTTCGAGCCGTCGTGCCACACAACTCCCTTGCGCAGCTTGAAGGTCCACTCCGTTGCGTCAGCATTGGAGGAGAACTCCTCCGCCAACTCCGGCCGCACGCTCAGGTCGTCGTTGAAGCGTGTCAGATTGTTATAGGTCAGTCTGGTGCGACAATAGTCGAGCGAGTTGGTGGCAAGAATCGGATCGAAGGTGTCCGACGGCCCGTGCTGCGCCCAGGCAAAACGGATGTCGCCACCCTTCTTCGGCGTCGCGGCCACGGCGCGCTTCGCCGCAGTGATGACCGACCCGCCGACGGCCGTTGTCATGCCCGCCGCCATCAACATGCCGAGAAGCTCACGGCGGGTTGCGCCGCGGCGGATCGCCTGCTCGATCACCGAGGAGTCGGCAGGACGGAGGATCTGATTCAGATCGTACTGTTTTTCTTTCATGTCTTTGACCTTTCGACCAAGTGGAATGGGCCGCAATCTGCGGCTTAAAGGTATCCAGAGACGTCACGCATCGACACCGGAGCGCCGAGTGCGCGGAACGCGGCCGAAGCTAGGTTCCGCCTTCCAGACCTATGCATTTTCTTTTGCTCATTGTGTCTCCCTGTTGCTTTTCGTTGTCGATATCGCGCGGCAGTCAACCTGGAGCTCAGGCAACAGCCTCCGCCAAGTCTCGGTCCACGGCGTCCGCTAGTTCGGCCAGGGTCGAGAAGTGATAGTCAGGCGTGGTGAAGCGCGGCGGCTCCTTCGTTCCGCCGTAGCCCTTCTTGCCCTTGCGCCGCTCGATCCAACACACCGTGTAGCCCATCTCGCGGGCGACGCCGATGTCGTGATATTGGCTCTGCGCCACGTGCAGGGTGTCGCTCATGGCAAAATCCCAGGCACTGATGCGGCCGAGCGCGAAGCTGAAGAAATGCGGGTCGGGTTTCTCCAGCCCGACGTCGTCCACTGTGATGACGGCATCGAAGGGGTCGCCCAGGGTCTGGGTGAAATGCCGCGCGGCCCAGCGCTGCGCATTCGTCATGGCAACCAGCCGGTAGCGTGCCCCCAAGCGCTTCAGGGCCTCCGCGGAATCGGGAAAAGCGGGCCAGCGTTCCACGGAGTCACGCAGATGCTCCGCCGCGCCGCTCTCCACTGGTAGGCCGAGCATCGGCGCCATGGCCAGATAGACACGCGCCAGGTCGTCAGGAAACCAGCCGGCGCCCGGCAGGGCGCGGGCGATCCGGTAAGCTTCGAGAATGGTGTCGTCGTCCAAGGAGGCGGCGGCGCTCCCTGCCGTGGCGCGGACAGAGTCGAGAATCCCGCGTTCGAAATCGATCAGAGTTCCGACAACATCGAAACTGAGAACCTTGAAGCCGCTCAGCGACATGACGACCCCGCAGTGCGCCGCAGACGGCGCTCGGCCGCGAGACGAACCCGCTCCCACATGCTACCTACCCCTTCGAAAGCTGCCGTTTCGGCATTATCTTGTCCTTCAAGCTTATCCAGTACCGCTGACCGGTTGTGCCTAACTCTCCTGGTCAGGCAGCAGAGGATTCTTCTTTGGCGGCGGCTACGGAAACATTTGCATCGTTTGATCCCTATCGTGATCCACTGGCCGTGCCCCTTGCCCCCTCAGCCACAGAAGGTGCGGTAGCTTTCCAACCAGTTGCCGCCCATGATCCCGGCCACCTGGTCTCGGTCGTAGCCGCGGTCGAACAGGCCCTGGGTCAGGTTGGGCAGCTTGCTCACCGTCTCGACGCCGATCGGGTAAGACTGCCGCCCGAAGGATTCGAGAGAGCCGAAGATGTCCGGGCGCCGGGTGCGCCAGGTCACCACGCTTGGTGGCGCCACCACCTGGGCCTGTTCCTGATATTTCTCGACATAGTCGAGGCCGATGCCGACGTGGCGATGGCCGACCAGATTCACCAGGTAGTCGACGTGATCCAGCAGGTCGTCCAAGGTCGGCACGCCGTCGGCCAGAGACTGCGGCAGGCCGCAGACGCCCATCATGCCGCCCTTAGCCGCGATGGCCTTGACGGTGGCGTCTTCCGTGTTGCGGCCGTTGGCGCGTAACCCGTCGGCGTTGGAATGGGTGCAGACCGGCGCGCGCGACAAGACTGCCGCATCGGCGCGGGTACGGTGGCCGCAATGGGACAGATCGATCATCACCGGCAGGCTGTTGGCCAGCTCGATCCGCCCCTCGCCCAGATATCTGACGCCGGCGTCGCGCTGCTCGCCGCAGCCATCGCAGAAGCCGGTGGCCGTGGTGTAGG
>ERZ869936.526-NODE-526-length-35548-cov-5.450258_pt1 | contig 35548 bp, 26 predicted proteins | sample MGYA00520876_ERZ869936 | MGnify/ENA primary metagenome ERZ869936 (study PRJEB32218, sample SAMN09650985) | biofilter metagenome | isolation source: enrty point of leading RO module | place: Saudi Arabia: Thuwal, RO plant located on Red Sea | collected 2016-02-17 ... | reverse complement strand
GGCGCCGTCGCGAATCGCTTCCAGCTGGGGAGCGGCGGAGGCTTCCACAAGAGCTGGGAGGGAAGCTGGACCGTCGCCGCCTCGACGGACGACGAGGGCTGGTTCGCCGAGTTCCGCATCCCGTTCAGCACGCTCCGCTACTCGTCGGACCAGACCACCTGGGGCTTCAACGTCGCCCGCCGGATTCGGCGGCTGAACGAGGAGAGCTTCTGGACCACGGTCCCGAGGGAGTTCAATCTCTACCGGCTCGAGTTCGCCGGTGACCTCTCCGGGGTCCAGCCCCCCTTCCGTCGCCCCGCCGCTGTAGCCCCGGCCGTCCTGCTCTCCACCGAGCGGAACTACGCGGCGGGAGATCCCCAGTTCAGCGAGGACGCGGAGGTGGGTGGCGAGGCCAAGGTGCAGCTCACCCAGAGCCTCACCCTCGACCTCACCGCCAACACCGACTTCGCCCAGGTCGAGGTGGACAACCAGCAGGTCAACCTGACCCGCTTCTCCCTCCTCTTCCCGGAGAAGCGACCCTTCTTCCTGGAGAACGCCGGCTTCTTCAATGTCGGTGGCGGCGGTGCGGACCTCTTCTTCAGCCGCCGCATCGGCATCTCCGGCGGCCAGCCCGTCCCCATCATCGGGGGTGGACGGCTGTCGGGTCGGGCCGCGGGGCTCAACCTCGGGCTCCTCCACATCGAGACCGACGGTGTTGCAGGCGGACCCAACGGCAACGCGTACTCGGTGGCCCGCGTCGCCAAGGAGCTACCCAGCCGAAGCCGGATCGGCGGTCTTCTCGTGAATCGGGACGGGGATGCGGCAGGCGACTACAACCGCACGTACGCCGTCGACGCCAATGTCGGCATCGGAGACGAGATCACCATCTCGTCGTGGGCCGCCCGCACTCAGACTCCTTCGCTGGACGAGGACGAGGAGGCGTGGGACCTCACCGCAGGGCTGTCGACGCGAAGCTGGAGCGGCAACCTGACCGTTCGCGAGATCGGGCAGAACTTCAACCCGGAAGTCGGCTTCGTGCCCCGCAACGGGCATCGGTACTATCAGGCCTTCGGGATGTACTACATCCGGCCGCCCGGACCCTTCCGCGAGCTCCGACCGCACATCTCCTACTTCACCTTCCGGAGCCAGAAGGACGGGGTTCCGCGTGGCTTCGAGGAGACGGCCCGGTGGCACATCGATACCCACTGGGAGTGGCACTCGGGAATGGAGCTCCACACCGGAGCGAACCATGTGACAGAGGGGCTGTTCGAGCCGTTCCCGATTCCGGGCACCGACGTCATCGTTCCGCCGGGCTCCTACTCGGGCTGGGAATCACAGATCGTCTTCTTCACCGACCAGTCCCGGCTGCTCTCCTTCAACTCGCGCCTCAACTGGGGCTCGTTCTTGTCGGGGTCGCGGCGGACGACCAGCGGAGACGCCACGGTGAGGCTCGGGGCTCGCTCCAGCGCGACGGCGTCCCTCTCGTACAACGACGTCGAGCTTCCCGAGGGTGACTTCACCGCCACGCTGGCGAGCCTGCGGGTCGGGTACTTCTTCACCCCGCGCCTCTACCTGCAGTCCCTCGTGCAGTACTCGAACCAGATCGACACGTGGTCGGCCAACGTACGGTTCGGCTGGCTCAACACCGCCGGGACGGGCCTGTTCGTCGTCTACAACGAAGTCCAGGGGATCGACGACCTGGTCGGGCCCCAGGGCCGGTCGCTCATCATCAAGTTCACCCGGCAGTTCCAGGTGCTCGGGAACTGACGCCTCGACCTCGGCGAGGGCCGGCCCCTACCGGTCCTCGCCGATGGTCCCGTCCATCTCGTCGATGGTCCTCGTCGACGGCGGGCGCTCCCGCTGGAGGCGGCGCGCCACGGCCTCGGCTTCGCGCCAGGCACGCAGGATGTTCTCGCCGGCGAGCTTGGCGAGGTCCTCCTCCGACCAACCCCGGCGCGATAGCTCGGCGAAGAGCGCCGGGAACGTCGAGACGTCTTCGAGGCCAACCGGCGTCGAATCGATGCCGTCGTAGTCCGACCCGATCCCGACGTGGTCCACACCGGCGAGGTTGGCGATGTGGTCGATATGGTCCGCCACGTCGGCGATGGTCGACTGCTCGTTGGCCGTCAGGAAGCTCGGCACGAAGGTGACCATGACGACGCCCCCGTTCTCCGGGAGCCGGCGCAGGACCTGATCGGGCACGTTGCGCGGGTGGTCGTGCAGGCCCCGGGCGTTGGCGTGGGACCAGATGACCGGCGCCTCCGCCACGTCCAGCGCGTCGTTCATCGTCTCGGGCGAGGTGTGCGAGATGTCGACGAGCATTCCCATGCGGTTCATCTCCCGCACGACCTCCTTGCCGAACTCGCTGAGCCCGCCGTGTCGGGGCAAGGCGCAGCAGGAGTCGGCCCAGTCCAGCGTCCCGTTGTGGGTCAGGGTCATGTAGCGCACACCCATGGCGTAGAAGGCCCTCAGCGCGCCGAGGGAATTCTCGATGGCGTGCCCGCCCTCCATTCCGAGCATGGACGCGATGCGGCCCCCTCCGAATCCCGGCTCGACGTCGGAAGGCGTGAGGGCGAGCTCGAGGGTCTCGGGGTACTGCTCGATGATCTGATTCGCGATGTCGATCTGCTCGAGCTGGACCTTGGCCGCTCCCTCCTCGACTGCGTTGAAGGGGATGTACACAGACCAGAACTGGGCCCCTACCCTGCCCTCACGGAGGCGCGCCAGATCGGTGTGGAAGGGCGTGGTGCCTCGGAGGTCGTGCACAGCGGCCTCCACGTCGTGCGGAGCCGCGGCGCTCTGACGGATAGCCCATGGGAGGTCGTTGTGGCCATCGACCAAAGGCGTCGTGGCTAGCACCCGAAGCGCCCGCTCCATGTGCGAGTCCTGAGCGACGGCCGGGTGCACTGCGACGAGCGACAGGGTAGCAGCGAAGAGGAACGCGACAGTTCTGGTCATGGTCGGCTCGAGGCGTTGGGTTCGCGGGGGACGACGGTGCCGGGCGGCGGCCCGGCCCGGGGAAGGAATCATTACGAATCTTCCGGGGGCGGGCCACTCCCCCGGGCCCACTCCCTACGAATCGACGTGGGGAGCGGTGGACCGATGCCACCTCGCTTGCAATGCCGACACGATGCGCGTAAAGCAGGGGTCGGCACGACCTCCGAAACCCCGAGCCGCATGGTTACGTCGGGTGGTCGAAGCCCAAATCCCTTCAGGGACCCGCCATGTCGACTCCCCTCATCGAGCTGGACGGCCTGAGTCAGGCCTACGGCAGCTTCGTGGCGCTCGACGGGGTCACCGGCGTCGTCCCTCCGGGCAGGATCGGGCTGGTGGGGGCCAACGGGGCAGGCAAGAGCACCCTCATCAAGGTTCTTCTCGGCATCCTCCGGCCCTCCCGCGGCACCGCGAAGGTCCTCGGCCTTTCGGCCATCGACGACACCATCGCCCTCCGTGCCCGGGTGGGATACATGCCCGAGCGGGGCGGACTGCCGCCCGATCAGACCGCCGCCGATTTCATGATCTATGCGGCGGAGCTGGCCGGCATCCCCCACCGGGCCGCGCGACAGCGCGCCTCCGACGTTCTCACGCTGGTGGGCCTCCACGAGGAGCGCTTCCGCCATCTCGGTGACTTCTCCACCGGAATGATGCAGCGCGCCCTCCTCGCCCAGGCCATCGTCCACGACCCCGACGTGGTCCTCCTCGACGAGCCGCTGGCAGGTCTCGACCCGGAAGGACGGGACCAGATGCTGCGCCTCATCGGTCGCCTGGAAGGCTTCGGCATCCACACACTCGTGTCGAGCCACGTGCTGAGCGACATCGAGAGCACCTGCGACTGGATCCTCATGCTCGAGGCCGGTCGGGTCATCCGGAACAGCGCCCTCGACGACCTGGTGGCCGAGGAGACCGTCGAGCTCGAGGTACTCCGCGACGAGGAGCGCGTGGCCTCGGCCCTCAGAGGGGCGGGCGCCGAGGTCCGCATCCTGGGCCACCGGCTGGAGGTCACCACCGTGGACGCCGACCCCTACGACGTCATCCGCGACGTCCTGGTGGAGACGGGCGTCGGCATGCGGATGCTCCGGGCAGGGGTGAAGACCCTCGAAGACGCCTACCTGCACGACGAGGGTCGCACGTGAGCGCGGCACCCGTGGCGACCGCGGACGAGGTCGTGGACGAGGGTCAGGGAGCGGTCTACGATCTCGGATACCGGCCGCACGACGGCATCCGCCTGGGCCGGAGCGGAGCCTTCCGGGCCATGATGGTCGACGGGACGCGCCGGGCTCTGGGGCTGCGTCGCAAGCCGCTGGCGAAGGTCATACCCTGGGGACTCATCGCCGCGGCCATCGTTCCCGCGGCCTGGATCGTGGGGCTCACGTACGTCGTGTCCGGTTTCAATCTCGAGGACACGGGCCCCTGGGGTGACCCCGCCGAGTACTTCGAGTACATCGGGCTTCTCACCCTGCTCTTCGTGGCCCTCACCGCTCCCACGCTCCTGATCCCCGATCGCGAGCACGGCGTGCTGGCCATCTACGCTTCCCGCCCGGTTCGCGCCGCGGACTACCTCCTGGCGCGCGCCGCGACCCTCTTCGGGCTGACGACGCTCTTCATGCTCGTCCCCCAACTCATCCTCTACGTGGGCATCTCGGGCCTGTACGTCGAGGGCATAGGCGCCGGCCTGGTGGAGAACGGAGAGAACCTGCCCGCCACGCTGGGGACGCTGCTGGCGTTCGTGTTCGGCTTCGGAGGCCCGGCGTTCCTGGTGGCGCTCTTCGCGAAGCGCCTCGTCATCGCCTCGGGCGTCTACGTCATGGTGATGATGCTCTCGCTCATGCTCGCCGAGACCATGCCGCGGGCCACCGAGCTGCTCGTGTTCAAGCTCCTCGCCCCGCTCTCCCTCATGGGTCACCCCTACTCGGTGCGGGATTGGCTCTTCGACCAGGAAGCCGAAGGGTGGGCCCTGGACCGTGTCGGACTGCCTCCGTGGGTCGCCGCCGCGGTCATCGTCGGCATCGTGATCGCCGTCGGCGTCTTGGCCCATCGCCGATACCGGAGGGAGTTTTGAGCACGGGCGTACCCTCGGCCCCTCCGGCCACGCCCCCCGCGGAGACCCACGCGCCCCGCGACCCCGCGTACGTCGACGCACCCACGGTGACGGTGACCGGCGTCTCCAAGTGGTTCGGCACGAAAGTCGCCGTATCGGACCTCTCGTGCTCCTTCGGACCGGGCATCACCGGACTCCTCGGCCCCAACGGAGCCGGCAAGACGACGCTCCTTCGCATGGTGACCGGCCTCATGCGGCCCTCCGAAGGCGACGTGCGCGTCTTCGGGCGGGACCCGCTGGAGGATCCGTCGGTCTACGCTCGCGTCGGCTTCGTCCCCGAGGACGACGCCGTCTATGGCTACCTGACCGCTCGACAGCTGGTGCGCTACGCCGCCGATCTCAGCGGCACCGACGCGTCGACGGGTGCAGTGGACGGAGCCCTGGATCGCGTGAACATGCTCGACGCCGCCGATCGACCCATCGGTCAGTATTCCAAGGGGATGCGGCAGCGGGCGAAGGTGGCCGCGGCTCTCGTCAACGACCCCGACCTTCTCATTCTGGACGAGCCGCTGAACGGCGCCGACCCGGCTCAGCGCGCCGTGCTCATCTCCACCTTCCACGAGCTCGCGGCGGCGGGGCGCACGCTCCTCGTGTCCAGCCACGTCCTGTCCGAGGTCGAACGCATGACGGACCGGGTCATCGCCATGCTCGACGGCAAGCTGGCGGCAGCCGGAGGCATTCGCGCCATCCGTTCGGCGATGACGCACATCCCCCACCGCGTCCGTATCGAGTCCGACAACACCCGGGCCCTCGCCGCGGCACTCATCGACACCCGCGACGTGGTGGGGCTCCGCTTCCAGGACGACGGACTCGAGGTGGAGACCTCCAACCTGTCGAGTCTCGGTACGGCCCTCCCCGCGCTGGCCGCGAAGCACGGAGTCCACGTCACCCGCTTCGAGCCCGCCGACGCCTCCTTGGAGAGCGTCTTCCGGCACCTGTTGAGCATCCGCCGATGAGAGCGTTCCGCGCCATCTTCGTGGCCACCGTCCGGCAGCTCTCGGATCGCCGCAAGGTGATGGGATTCGCCACCATGGCCATCGCACCGGCAATCCTCATGCTGGCACTGTCGCGCACCGGTCAGTTCGACGGACTCGACACCGATCTGGGAATGCTGGTGGTGGCGCCCTTCCTCAGCATGATCGTGCCCATCACGGCCCTCATTCTCGGCGGGGCCGCGGTGGGTGACGAGCGCCGGGACAAGACGTTGTCCTTCCTCGTCCTCCGGCCCATCCGCCGTGTCGACGTCGTGGCCGCGAAGACCGCGGGTGCCGCAGCGGTGTCGTCGGGGTTCGCCCTGCTCGGGGCCGCAGCGCTGGTGGGTGCCTACGCGGCGGTGGGCGGCGACTTCGCCATCCTCCCGGCCCTCGCCGTGGGCGGTGTCGTGGTGTCCGTGATCTACAGCGCCATCTTCGTGCTGGTGGGTAGCATGGTGGCACGGTCCACCCTCATTGGCGTCATCTACGTCCTTTTCATCGAGGGCGTCATCGTCGAGGAGATCGCGCGACTCCACACCGTGTCCCTTTGGCGGCAGGGCCTCGGGGCGGCCATGGACCTCATGCCCGGGACGTTTCCGGCGCGGGCCCTCCTCGGACCGCTCCGCGGGACGGTGCCTTCCCTCGAGAACGCGCTCCTACTGACGGCTGGCGTCCTCGGCGTCACCATCGCCATCGGCACCCTCTTGCTCCGACGTACCGACTCCGTCTGAGGGGGGCGGCGGCGGGTCGCGAAACCAGCCTGCCACCGAATAGGCGAAGCCGTTCACCGAGTTGCCCGAGTTGGTCTGCGCGGCGACGACGATGTCGTGTTCGGGGAGGATGATGAGAATGGCGCGCCCTCCCATCACCGACCCACCGTGTTGGATGGACGGGGTGGTGGCGCGCTCGTCGTTGCCGACGCGGATGTTCTCCCGATACCAGCCGAAGCCGTACCCCGTGCTCTCCCCCGTCGTGAGGCGTTGTGGGGTCCAGAACATCTCGACGGTGGCCGAGTCGAGCACCTCGTAGCGGCGCATGGCGTAGCCGAACCGGACCAGTTCGTCGGGCGTGGAGAGGAAGCCGCCCGGGGCCATGGAGCAGCTCATGTCCATGCCGTGGGTTCGACGCAGAGAGCGGAATGCCGCCCGGTCGTACTTCGTCGATTCGTCGTCGCCCTCGTCGTCGAGGTCGGGCACCGTCGACACCATGCCCACCTTGTCGAAGACCTCCCGGTCGATGAAGTCCAGGAAGGGCTCGCCCGCCGCCGACTCCACGGCCGCGCCTACGAGCCGATACCCGAAGTTCGAGTACGTGAAGTCGGTCCCTGGTTCGTAGAGCAGCGTGTCCTCGGCCACCGCGGGAGTAGCGGATACGGCGTCCACACACTCGCCCTGCCGGAGGATGCGGCTGAACCCGTACGAGCGCTTCACCCCCGCCGTGTGACTCATGAGCTGGCGGAGGTTGAACTCCCAGCGCTTGTCGGGAAACGCCGGCAGGTAGGTCTGGATGGGGGCTTCGAAGTCCAGCTTTCCCTGCTCCCAGAGAACGCCGGCGGCCGCCGCGGTCATCGCCTTGGAGATGCTGCCCACGGGATAGAGCGTTTCAGGCGTAGCCTGCTGCTGATGGGAGAGGTCGGCCCACCCGAAGGCTTCGGACCACACAACCTCGCCTCCCTTCCCCACCGCGATGGACGCGCCGGCCATGTAGGCCTCCTTGATCTGCCGGCGTGCGTACGCGCGGGCGGAGTCCACCGCTTCCGCGTACTCGGGCGCGGCGGTCACGCCTTCCACGGACGGGATCTCGTAGAGGGGGCTGTCGTCCACGCAGGCCGTGGCCAGGAGGAGGGAGGCCGCTGCGGCCGGGCCCCGGAACCGGAGGGGGCGGATCGTGCTGCGGAGAGGTGGCATATCGGACTCCGGAAGGAGACGGCTCCGATCAACCTAGGGGCCGAGGGACCTACCTGACACCCGGCTCTACGACATTGGTGGGCGTCCGGATTCGGCTGAAGCCCGACGGCCGATGCTCCGCCCGGGAAGGCTGGGGGGCCCTCCGACATGCCCCGTCGGAGGGCCCATTCGCGGGAGAAACACGGCCGACCGCGACTATTCGAAGATGGCAACCCACCAGCAGCCACAGGCCGGGTTGCCTGTCGGGCTCCGGAACTCTCCCGGCAAGGTCGACGGATCGAGACCCCCGTGCGATGTCACGGCAAGGTGGATCTCCGCACCCGCCGGATTGGTGAGGGGTGTCGGCTCCACGCCCGGGGGGGCGAGGGCCGCCTGACCGACCTTCAGCCGACCGGCAAGTGTGAGGGACCGTCCGCTGGCAGGGTGTCCGGCGACGTTATACACGCTTCCCTTCGCATCCGCGTCGGCGCCGAGGTCGTCACCGTTGCAGATCCCATCGGTGCAAAGGTCCGGATGGTTGAACACGAAGGCCCAGAGAGTGAACACCTCCGGGTGCCCCGGGACGATACCAGGGGGATTAGCTGGATACACGTACGTACTCGGTTGTGGCGTCGGCATGGAGACACTGAGCCTGAGGCCCTTGGGCTGACGGACGGCGCGAGCGCCATTCTCGGCGTAGACCCCGACACCACCTTGGTTCATCACGTCGGCATGCTCAGCCCCACCGTGCATACTGAAGGCAAGGTCACCCTCGGCGGGTCCTGGCTCGACGATCGCCGGTTCACAGGCAGCAAGCAGCAGGGCGGCGCCGAGCGCGGTCAGTCGTGTGGTACGCATGGTACCTCCGTTGTTCAGGCAGGAATCAAAGCGTCGTAACGAGGGATGCGCAGAAGGCGCACGCGACGGGCCATCGGCACCCCGGTCGGCCGTGCCCCCGAGGCGTATTCGGGCTCGGTCAGGTTGCCGAAGCTTCCTGAGCCGTCGTACCCTCGAAGTTCGTCCGACCCGGTCGCGTGACATGAGGCACATGCGACCCCAACAGGGAAGGCCATGGACAGCGGTGAGGTCACGATGCTCCTTCGCGCATACGGTGCAGGCGACCGGACAGCGCTGGATCGCCTCGTGCCTCTGGTGTACTCGCAGCTCCGGGAGTTGGCCCGAGCGCAGCTGAGGCGCGAGCAGCACCCACCCCTCGAAACCACCGCCCTCGTGCATGAGGCCTACATCCGGCTCGCCGGTGGCGGCGTGCTGTCCGTGGAGGACCGCGCGCATTTCCTGTCTATCGCGGCCCGGGTCATGCGCCGCATCCTCATCGAAAGAGCACGGCGACGGATGGCGCAGAAGAGGGGTGGCGGATCTGCAGAGGTAACGCTTCCCACCAACGTGCCAGGAGCGCCTCCGGGGGACGAGGGTCTGCTGGCGCTGGATGAAGCCCTCGATCGACTCGCGCGGCTCAATCCGAGGCAGAGCGCCGTCGTCGAATACAAGGTATTCGCCGATATGACCACCGAGGAGACCGCCCAGGCGTTGGGCGTATCGCCCAGGACGGTGAAGCGCGACTGGAGTTCCGCTCGCGCATGGCTGAACCGAGCGATCAAACGATGACCCTGCCGACGACTGTTTTTCGCAAGACGGGGTGAGACGCGTACGCCCGTAAGCGGACCACGATCATAGGATGGCGACCGGAGCGAGATGGCTTCGATGACGACCAGGAAGGCGATGGACTTCCTGCGGGAGATGCGCAGACGACGCCTGCCCGCTGTCGCGGCCATGTACGCGGTCGTTTGTTGGGGAACCTGGGAGGTCGCTTCGGTGGCGCTGCCCGCCCTCGGGCTCCCGGAGTGGACCCTCACGCTGGTCGTCGTTCTCGGGGGACTCGGGTTCCCGCTGGCGCTGGTCCTGGGTTGGGCATATGACATCGAGCCTCACGGAGTCGTCAGGACCCCCGGGCGGACCGGCGACTCGCAGGTGACGAGCGACTCCGCCGACGGTCGCGAGTCACGTCGATGGGCGAGCATCGAGCACCACCTGCAGAACCTCGTCGACGAGGGCCCCGAGTCACGCCGACAATACCTGGACACACTCCAGGGTGAGGCGGCGCATCTCCGGTCCGAAGTCGAGGCCCTGCTCCAGGCTCACGACGACGTGGGACCGCTCGATGACATCGTCGAGCGGCTTCGCCGTGACCGGGAACCACACCTCCTGGCACCCGGCATGGCCGTGGGTCGGTACCGCCTGGTCCGGCCTCTCGGGGGCGGTGGTATGGGTGTGGTCTTCGAGGCCATCGATGAACGGATCCAGCGTCGGGTGGCGCTGAAGTTTCTGGCACCGGAGATCTCCTCAAACGAAGAGGCGAAGGCGCGCTTCCTGGTGGAGGCGAGGGCTGCAGCCACCCTGGACCATCCGAATGTGTGCACGATCCTCGAGGTCGGTGAGGACGCACACGGCTCCCTTTTCCTCGCCATGCCCTACTACGTGGGAGAGACACTCCAGGGGCGGATCAAGCGGTCGCCTCTCGACGTCGGGAGCGCGCTGCGCATCGCACGTCAGATCTCCGAGGGCCTCGAAGCGGCACACAGACGAGGCATCGTGCACCGTGACATCAAGCCGGCCAACTTGATCATCACCGAAGATGGCGTAGCCAAGATCGTCGACTTCGGCGTGGCGAAGATGGCCGACGCGTCACTCACGCGGACGGGCGCGGCGTTGGGGTCTCCGAGCTATATGAGTCCGGAGCAGACGCGAGGTGAAGAAGTCGATCACCGTAGCGACCTGTGGGCCGTGGGCATTGTTCTCTTCGAGATGGTCGCCGGACGAAGGCCGTTTCTCGGCGCAAACGAACACGCTATACGGACGTCTATCCTCACAGACGACGTTCCGTCGCTCGCCTCCGTCCGCGCCGACGCGGCGCCGGTTCTCGATGCCATTCTCCAGCGCGCATTGCACAAGGAGCGCGACCAGCGCTACACCAGCGCGTCCGAACTCATCGCCGAAATCGACAGCGTCTTGGAATCGGGCGCTCCACAATCGTGTGCGCCCGTCCGACCGATTCTGGAGCCGGGCGAGCGGAGAATCTGCTCCATCATCTCCATCCGACTCTCCTCGTATGAGCGGCTCATCGACGAGCTCGGGCCGGACGAGCTGCGTTCGCTTTCTCAGCGCATCGACACGGTGGTCGCCGAGGTCGTGGCAACCAACGGGGGTGTGGTGCTCTCGAAGGAGGGCGACCGTCACAGCGCTGCATTCGGGATCCCCATGACGCGCGAAGACGACGCACAGCGCGCGCTCTGCGCGGCGATGGAGGCGCTGGAACGGCTTCGACACATCGGAGCCGAGCTTGCACCCGAACTGGGCCTTCCGTTGAACTGCCGTGCCGGGGTCGACTCGGGTCCCGTGGTCGTTCGTCGGGACCCACACGCCGCAGGATATGATGTGTCAGGTCGGCCACTACGGGTGGCTCAGGAGCTCGCCCGCCGTGCCGCGGAAAGCGAGGTCCTCATCACCTCGGAGTGCAGACGCCTAGTGGCGGACAGCGCCGAGATCGGGTCGACCGCAAAGATCGATGTCACCGGTGAACAGGGATTGGTAACGGCCCACACGCTCCTCTCCGCCTCACCGCGTCGGGATACGCTTCATAAGCTGGCGGACGGACAGCTCACGCCTTTCCGTGGGCGCGGCGAACACCTCGCCCACCTCTCCCGCCTGGCGCGCGATGCGGCGGCCGGAACGGGCGGAGTGGTGCAGATCGCGGGTGAGCCTGGGGTCGGCAAGAGCCGGCTCGTTCTGGAATTCACGGCCGGTCTGGACCCGTCGCACTTCCGAGTGCTGACCGGACGAGCGTTGCCGGTTTCGCGAAGCACGTCCTATGCGCCCATCGCTGAGATTCTCCGAGCCGTCGTGGCGGGTGAGTTGAAGAACGGATCGGAGCCGACCGCGGACGATGTGGTCCGGGCCATGCTGGAGCTCGGTGACGACCTGCGAGAGTCGATCCCGTTGCTCCTGCGACTGCTCTCGCTCAACCACCCCGACCATCCTTTCCCGACGCAGTTGTCCCGGGACCACGTCAGAGTCGAGATGGTGGAGGCCGTTGCGGGCGTTTTCTCGCTGCTCGCGGAGAGAATGTCCGTGGTGCTGGTGCTGGAGGACTGGCACTGGGCCGACGATGCGTCCACGTCGGCGCTACGCCAGTTGGCCGAGGTCGCACCATCGTTTCGGATACTCGTCATCGTAACGGTCCGGTCAGGCTACGGTGTCGACCTCCGCCGACTTCCCGGACTCGCCACGATCTCCCTGGACCCACTCGGGCCCGAGGCCAGCTCCGAGATGTTGAGTTCGGTACTGGGAGCGGATGCCATTGAGGATTCCTTGGCAGATGCGATTGCGCGTCGAACAGGGGGGAATCCTTTCTACATCGAGGAGTTCGGTACCGACCTCCTCGAGCAGGGGGTCGTCCGAATCGCTGCCGGGAGGGCGCATCTCGCCGACCGTTCGGAGGTTAGGCTGCCCGACTCGGTCCAGGCCGTGATCCGAGCTCGATTGGATCGACTGGACGCGTCGGCGAAGGGGGCTCTGTTCACCGCCTCCGTGATCGGACGGGACTTCAGCCGCGACCTCCTCGAGCAGGTCAGCTCCGAGCCCGACCAACTGGACCGCGCTCTCGCCGCGCTGAAGACGGGTGGGCTGATTCAGCAGACTCGAGTGTTGCCTGAGTCGGTCTACCGGTTCAAGCACGCGCTGACTCTCGAGGTCACGTACGAGAGCCTTCTCGCTCACCAACGCCGAACGGTCCACCACCGCGTGGCCGAAGCGCTCGAAAACCAGCCCTCGGCAGGCGAGAAGCGGTTCGACGTCCTGGCACATCACTTTGCGAGCGCCAGAGACTGGGCCCGGGCCATGCCCCACGGACTCGTGGCCGCGAGGCGTTCCGTGGAGCTGAGCGAGAACGAAGACGCACTCCGTATGCTGGACCGTTTGACAGAGGAGTGGGCTCCCCAACTCGTCCCCTCCGAGGAGACGGACCGCCTCTTGATGACGGCGCTCTTCATGAAAGAGCGCGTGCTCGACCACACCGGTGGCCGAGAGGCTCAGCAGTCGGTGATCGACCGCCTGCACCCGCTCGTGGGGAGCCTGGGTGGCGAGAACGATCGGATCGAGCTCGAGCTTCGGCAGGGGGACCTCTTCGCCGCCATACAGCGTCACGACGATGCGGAGCGAGTGCTCGAGAACGCGCTGCGTCGCGCCCGTGGGTCGGCAAATCCCACCATGCAGCGAAAGGCGCTCCGGAGCCTGGGGATGGTTTGGTGGCGTCAGGACTCGGGCCGCGAAGCCGAGGCCCTCGAGCTGCTCGAGGAGGCCCTTCAACTCGATTTGACGAACGATGACATCGACGCCGAGATCGGCGATCGGGCAAACATCTGCACGCTACTGCTCGCCATGGGACAGACCGACCGGGCGCTCGAGATGGCCGAAACCATACGCGATCGGGCGCCGTCCGGGCACGTGACGGGATCGCACCTGGCCAACTACCACCTGGCACGTTGTCACCGTGCCCGCGGCGACACGGAGCTCGCTCTTCGATTCCTTCAGGAGGCCGCGGCATTACAGGCGCCCGATCGGAACTCCGCGTTCGTTCGAAGCGCCATCGCGAGCATTCACCTGGAGTTGGGCGAGCCGGAGAAGGCGCTCGAAACGTACGACCTCATCGTAGCCGAGGCTCGACGTCATGATTTGTCGGACGCTCTGTCGATTACGCTTCGGTCGTCGGCTGACGTATTGACCGGGTTGGGGCGTGGATCGGAGGCGATTCCGTTGCTCGAAGAGGCCCAGCAGCTGTTCGGGTCACTACAAGATCGCGTCACCGAAGCAGCCGTGGCCATCGATCTCGCCGCCCTGTACTGCGAAGAGGGCCGTGCTCAGGACGCGGTGGTGGCATGGGGTACGGTCCGACAACTCGCACGCCGCATCGGTGACCCGGCGTTGGAGCTCCAGACGCTCGAAGGACTCGCAGCCGCAACCCGGCAACACTTCGGTGAGGACGATCTCTCGGTCCCGCTGTACGAGGAAGCCTCGACCCTTGCCGAAAGCCTCGACGATGCTCCTGCCGCCGCCCGCATTCTCAACAGCCTGGGAGTGATCGCTTGGGACCGCGGCGATCTCGATGGCGCTCGGGACTACTACGAACGTGCTCTCGTCGCCGCCCGCTCGGCGGAGCGTCACGACGACGTCGTCCTGATCCTGGCCAGCCTTGGTGTCGTCCACCGCAGGGCTGGAAGGCTCGAGAAGGCGGTGGCCTCGATTCAGGAGGCGATCGACGAGAGCGATCGCCCGGATTCCAACCCTCTGCTCCAAGGCTATGCCCTGGCCGTTCTCGGCGACGTGTTGATGGAAAAGCAGGACTTGGCTGCAGCGGAACGGGCGTACTCGGACTCCCTCGCGTTGAGGCGCGCGCTCGGCGACGAGCGCGGGGAGTGCTGGATGCTGGTCAAGCTTTCCGACGTCGAAGCCAGTCGAGGTGCCTTGGATCGCGTGCGAGAACTGAATGGTCGCGCCTATGAGATCGCGACCAGGATCGACGACCCGGAGCTCGTTCGGGCGAGCACGGGCCGAGAACGGTATTGAAATCCCCCAACCGGAGACACACGCATGCCTCGCTACATCATCGAGCGGAACATCGGCAGCTTCACCCACGACGAGCTGGAAGCCGTCTCACGACGATCCTTGGAGCTCATCGACGAGATGGAGGGTGTGGGATGGATCCGAAGCTACGCCTCCCACGCGGAGGGGAAGGTGTACTGCGAGTACGAAGCGCCTTCGAAGGAGGCGGTTCGTGAACATGCCCGCCGCGTAGGAGTGCCGGCGGACAAGATCTCCGAGATCGCCCTCGAAGTCAGCCCGACCATGTTCCACTGACGACGCGATTCCACCCGCGAGCTACCGCATCCATCCCTCCGCAGGCGGCGGTCCGAAGTCCACGTACTTGAACGGTCGTAGCGGCTCGCTCCGAGGCCACACCATGTCGAGGGTGTCTCCGTCGTAGAGAAACCCTGCCTGCATGACGGAGTGGATGGCCGTGCTGTTGCGGATGTCCTCCAGCGGATCGGAATCGAGAATCACGAGGTCGGCGACCTTCCCCACCTCGAGGCTCCCGAAGTCGGCGGCCATCCCCATGCCGGTGGCGACGTTGATGGTGGCCGCCTGGAGGGCTTCGTGGGGTGTCATGCCCACCATCTCGAGCATCCAGAGCTCCCAGTGGACCGCCAGTCCGTGGACCTGTCCGTGGCCACCGGAGGCGACGAGTCCCCCCGCCCTGGCGATGTCCGCCGCGCCGGAGCCGCCGTTCAGGAAGTAGTACTCGTCCAGCATGAAGCGCTGGCTGGTCCTGGACTTGTGGTCCAGCGCGGCGTGGTCCAGGAAGTGGGCCAGCTTCTCGTCGCCGTGGACGTCGGTCGTCTGGTACCAGTACAGCTCGCCCTGGTAGGTGCTGGGTGACGCGACGACCAGCGTCGGGACGTACATCGTTCCCGAGCGCGCATACAGCTGGACGAAGTCGTCGTACATGTTCACCCAATCGGTGGGCGCATGCTCGATGGCGGTGTACCCGTCCAGGATCATGGCCACCTGGCGCATCACCCCACCGCCTTCCGCCGTGGTGTTGATGCCCATCTCGTCGCCGACCTGCAGCATCCATTGGATCTGCCGGCGTTGGGGCTGCATGTACTGCTTCGTCGAAACGGAGCCACGGTCCACATAGCGCTTCACGCCCGCGTAGGCGTCTTCGTAGCTGTCGACCTGGACGGCGCTGTACGTCTGCGACGGCCCGGTCATGAAGATGCGCGGCCCGAGCATCCGACCCGCCGCGATGATCTCCCGGTAGTGGAACTGGTCCGTGGACGCGTTCACGTCCCGGGCCATGGTCACACCGAAGGCCAGGTTCACCAGCGGCTCCGGCGCGATGTCCACGAGCACGTCGCGAGGCATGCCCCGGATGTGGGCGTGGGCATCGATGAGCCCGGGGATGATGGTCTTGCCGGTGACGTCGACGACCCGGGCATCGGCAGGGACCTGTGTGGAAGCCGACGGTCCGATGGCCCGGATCCGGTTGTCCGTGACGACCACGGTGGCGTTCTCGATGACCTCGTCGCCGCGCATGGTGACGACAGTGGCGCCCGTGAGGGCGATGGACCCCTCGGGCTTGGGCATGCTGGCGACGAGGCGGATGTCCACCGTCTCGGCCTGTTGGTCGAGCCCTTCCTCGGGCGCGTCGTCACCGAAGACGTCGTCGAGAGCCAGGTGGGAGAAGACGTTGGCGAACACCCATGTGAGGCCGCTGCCATCCTGCCGCCACGTCAGATCCTGTCCTCCGTCCCGGGTCACGCGCTGAAGCGGGCCCGGGGCCGACCGGTGATTCAGCGTCACGGTCTCGAGGGACGGGGGAAGGGCCGCCACGTACACTTCCTCACGCACCGTGAAGGCGAGCCAGCGGCCGTCGGGCGACGGCACCATCTCGACGGCGTCCTCCACGGTGGCCACCTCCCGCCGCTCCGTGCCGTCCAGGCGCACGGACACCAGCGTGCCGTTGTCGGCGAACATGATGCGGGACCCGTCGGCGGAGAACGTCAGGACGTTGTCCGACGGCGCCGAGATCACCGACTGCGGCTCACCACCCGAGCTCGGGATCCATTCGATGAAGCCGCGGTTGCTGCTGTTCCGGTTCCGCGTTGCGGCGGGGTCCTCACGGACGTACGCGATGCGACTTCCGTCCGGCGACCATGACGGATTGGCGTAGTATGCCGGGACCGTCGTCAGCTGCTGAGGTCGCCCACCGTCGGACGACACGCGCCACACATGCCCCCCCTCCGTGGCGTGCCAGCTCACGAAGGCGATGCTTCGGCCATCGGGTGAGAAGGTGGGCTGATACTGGTCGTCCCCTCCGCCGATGAGCGGCCGGGGCTCGCCGTCGGGCAGATCCATGACCCAGAGCTGATTGAGCGACCCGAAGGCGAGGGTCGAACCGTCGGGGCTCATCTCCCCGTACCGCACGTTCCTCACGACGAACGACTCGTCCTCGTACGGCATCTCGTGGAAGACGAAAGGCCCGAGCTGCTGCTCGACCTGGGCCGTGAAGGAGATCTCCGACACGTCCCCGGACGCGACGTCGACTTCGTGGAAGGTCCCGTCCCGGACGAACACTACCGCCGACCCGTCCGGCGCGAAGGCGAACCGCGTCCGCTGGTTCAGGTGCTCCCGGTCGATGGGAAAAACGAGCCAGTCGTCCTCGTCGGTGGCGAGGTCGCGCAATCGGAGTCCGCTCATGGCGTCGATGTCGGCGACGTACGCCATCATCCGACCGTCGGGCGAGATGGCGGGGCGGGCGGCTCCCGAGGGAACGCGGGTGATGGGCGCGATATCACCCGTGCGGCGATCGAGGCGCATGATCTGCGACGACTCGGGAAGTCCGTTGCCGCGCAGTGACGTCCCGTCCGGGCCGCCCCGGTAGTAGACGTACCGCTCGTCGGGGCTCCAACGGAATCCCAGGCCCCGGGCCTCGTCGTGCAGCTCGACCCCACGACCACCGTCTACGTGGATGAGCCAGGGTGTCCGTCCCGCGTTCGGACTCCCCGCTTCGTTTCGTCGCACCAGGACGTACTCGCCATCGGGCGACCACTCCGGATCATCGAAGTGGAAGTTGCCACGCTCCGTGGTGAGGGGCCTGAGGTCCGAGCCGTCGGCGTCGGCCACCCAGAGATTCTCGTTGCCGCTCCGGTCACTCACGAAGAGGATGCGCTCGCCGTCGGGTGAGAAGACGGGCTGCAGGTCGAGGGCGGGTCCGCTGGTGAGGCGCGTCGCGTCGCCTCCGGCACGGCCCACCGTGTAGAGGTCGCCGAGGAGGTCGAAGAGGATGGTCGCCCCGTCGGGCGACACGTCCACGTTCATCTGCGTGCCCTGGTTCGTCTGGAAGGAGACGGTCCGCGTGGCCGTGATGCACAGGGAGTCGCAGCGGGTCTCGTCGTCCGCGTTCTGCGCGTGGGCGGGGACAGCGGTCAGAACGAGGAGTGCCGCGGCGGCGGCGAGAGGACGGCGAGTGGGCATGGACCAGGCTCCGTGAGGTGAAGGACACGGAGCGAAGGTAGGTGCGACGTGAGCAGGCGGCACGGTCGCGGAGCCGAGGTGGGTCGCCCACTTTGGAACGGTCCACCAGCGTTCACCGACTCTCAGGCAGCGTGCCCATGACCGACGCGGTCGCTTGGTTCCTGATGGTGTTCCTCGCGGGACTCGCCATCACCGTCCCCGCGTACGTCGCGCTCATGCGTGCCGTAGCACGCGACGACCCCGATGCGTTCGAGTCCCTGGGGCGACCCCACCTCCTCATGGGCTCGCCACGGCGCAGCATCGGGCTCCAGCGCTACATGCTCGAACAGTCGGTGCGCCCGTCCGCGACGCCGGCCATCGTGACCCTCTCCCGATTCCTCGTGATCGTCACGCCGATCTACGTCGTCGCGGTCTTCTGGGCCATCGGTCGGATTCTCATCCGGACCGGTTGAGGGTCCCGAGCCCCGGGGAACGCGCGGCGGACCTGCGGTCAGGCCTCGAGTACCACCGACCCCACGCGCGCGATCGCGTCGAAGTGCCTATCGAACGTAAGTACGAGGCAGCCGACCCGAGCAGCCGAGGCAGCGATCCAAACATCGTTGGTGGGCACCGGTGCGCCCGCACGCCTCAGATCCGCCACGATCTCGGCAAAATGATGGCTGACCTCGGCGTCGACGGGAACGACCTCGACCACCGGATGGCTCAGAAAGTCCAGGAGTTCACGCTCGTTGTCCTGGCGCCGCCCGCCCATGAGGAAGCCAGTTCGGAGTTCCCCGAGGGTGATGGTAGGCAAGCCGATCCACTCCGCTCGGTCGATGACGTCCAAAACCCCCTGGTGGCCTCGCTTGAGGTGGCTGTACGCCGACGTATCGAGGCAGTACCGGCTCATCCCCAGAGATCGGGGTCGATGGCGTCGAACCCCGCGACGGCCTTCTCGAACTCCCGGAAGTCCTGTTCAGTCCAGGAGCCGGCAAAGCGGTGAAGGCCGTTCGACCGCTGGCCCGAAACTCCCAGGCTCTGCTCCAACAGGTCGATGACGGTCTGATTCAGCGAGGTGCCGCGCCGACGCTTCTCCCGTTTCAGAGCCTCGGCGATCTCGGGCGGCAGGTTTCGTACGGTGAGATGCTTCATCCGGAACTCTCCTGTGCATTCATCACTCACAATCTTTGAATGCATTCTGGTACAGTCAAGTTCCATCTGGGGTGCAGGGGTGCGCCAAGCATCGCTCATCCGGTCGGGCGGACGGATGGCGTGGTGGGCCGCTGCGAACCCTCCCCTCACCCCGGATACGTGTACGGCGCCTGCAGGCCCAACGGGATTCCCAGGGCCCAATAGCCCAACAGGAAGACCGACCAGAGCACGATGAAGAACATGGAGTACGGCAACATGATGGAGACGAGAGTGCCGATGCCCAGTGACTTCACGTAGCGCTGGCAGTACACCACCACGAGGGGGAAGTACGGCATCAGGGGTGTGATGATGTTCGTCGTGGAATCCCCCACCCGGTACGCAGCCTGCGTGAGCTCGGGGCTGATGCCGAGCTGCATGAGCATGGGCACGAAGATGGGAGCCAGGAGCGCCCACTTCGCCGACGCGGACCCCACGGCCAGGTTCACGAAGCCGGTGAGGAAGATGATGCCCACGATGGTGACGCCTGGCGGAAGCGCGAGCTCGCGGAGGATCGTCGCGCCCTTCACCGCGAGGAGGGCGCCCAGGTTCGACGTACCGAAGGCCGAGATGAAGAGGGCGCAGAAGAAGGCCATGACGATGTAGTAGGCCATCTGCTGCATGGACTTCGTCATGGCGTCGATGACGTCCTTGCTCTCCTTGAACGTCCCCGCCACGTAGCCGTACACCGTGCCCGGGATCATGAAGAGGAGGAAGATGAGCGGCACGATGGACTGCATGATGGGCGCGGAGAACGACGTGATCTCTCCGTCCGGCGCGCGCAGCGGCGAGTCCTGGGGCGCAGCCGCGACCCAAAGCACGACGAGGCCCAGGGCCATGACGCCCGTGGCGACCCAGAAGGCCATCCGTTCCCGAGCCTCCAGGTCCTTCATCTGGGGCATCTCGGCGGGATCACCGTCGACGCGGGTGCCGGTGAGTCGCGGCTCCACCACCCGGTCCGTGAGGTACCAGCCGACCACCACGATGAGGATGCTCGACGCCGAGGTGAAGAACCAGTTGCACAGCGGATTCACCAGGATGTCGGGGTCGATGATCTGCGCCGCCGATTGGGTGAAGCCCTGCAGGAGCGGATCGATGCCCGACGGGATGAAGTTGGCGCTGAAGCCCCCCGACACCCCCGCGAAGGCCGCCGCGATGCCGGCGAGGGGATGTCGGCCAGCGGCGTAGTAGATCACGCCGCCCAGCGGAATCACCAGGACGTAGCCCGCGTCCGTGGCCGTATGGCTCACGATGGCCACGAGGATGAGCATCGGCGTGAGCAGCGCCTTCGGCGTGACACCGAGGACGGTGCGAAGACCCGCGTTGATGTAGCCCCCGTGCTCGGCCACCCCGATGCCCAGCATCGCCACGAGCACGACACCCAGCGGAGGGAACGACGTGAACGTCGTCACCATGCCCGCCAGGAACGCAGCCAACCCCGTCCCGGTCAGGAGGTTGTTCACGACGATGGGATCACCGGTCCGCGGATCGAGCTCGGTGAACGCCACGCCTGCCAGGAGCGCCGAAAGCCCCCACACCACCACCAGGCAGATGACGAAGAGCACCGCCGGGTCGGGCAGCTTGTTGCCCACGACCTCGATGGCGTTGAGCATCCGATCGATGGCGCGGGGGGGCGCGTCGGCGTGGGCTTCGGTGGTCACAAGCGCTCCTGGTCGGGGGTGAGGGGGCGCAAGCTAGGGTGACGCGCGCGAAGGCGCCTCATCCGGCTGTCCCCGAGAGCGCGCCGTCTCGTCGCATCGCCACCGGGCGCCCGGCCCAAACTTGCGGGTAGGCTCTCGGCGTCGGAGGTTGCGGAAACCTCTGACCTGCCCAGGGAGGACGCCCATGGCGCGCCGCTTCGACCTCGATCGTCGCACGTTTCTTCGCGGTGCCGGAGCCAGTGCGCTCCTGGGGGCGGCCGGCATCAGGCCGGTGGGGGCGTCGATGCCTCTCACCTCCCTGGCCGGCGAGCATCAGGTGTTCGACTTCGACGAGCCGTTCGACCGCTTCGGCACCGACTGTACGAAGTGGGACGGCGCGGTGCAGGACGCGGGTCATGCCATCGAGGTGGGCATGGGCATCGCCGACACCGATTTCCGCGCCGCCCCCTGCATCACGAGAGCGCTCGCTGAACGGTGCGCGCACGAGAACTGGGGATACCTACGGCGCCCCGCGAAGTATTCCGAGGCCGTCGCCGAGTGGAACCACCGGCGCTACGGCATCGAGATCGATCCCGGGGACCTGGTCTGGACGACGGGGGTCCACCCAGCCCTCATCGCCGCGCTCCTGGCGTTCTCTCCGCCGGGCTCGCGGGTGCTGATGACGACGCCCGTCTACAACGGCTTCTACACCGACCTCCGGTTCACCCGCACGCTCCCCGAGGACAGCCCCATGGTCCGGGGCAGCGACGGTCGGTACGAGATCGACTGGGACGACTTCGAGCGCCGCGCCCAGCGCTCCAACGTCTTCATCCTCTGCAATCCGCAGAATCCGACGGGCAACGTGTGGACGGAGGACGAACTGCCCCGCATGGGCGAGATCTGCCTCCGTCAACGCGTTGTCGTCCTCGCCGACGAGATCCACTGCGACTTCGTCACCGAGGGCCACACCTACACGCCCTTCGCCGCTCTGCCCGATCGTGAGATCGTGGACAACAGCGTCACCTTCAAGGCCCAGAGCAAGACGTTCAACCTGGCCGCGATGAAGGTGTCGTGGTGGTACTCGACGAACCCGGACTACCAGGCGCGGGTGCGTGCCTTCAGTCGGGCCGATCTACCGACGCTCGGGCTCGTCGCGAACCATGCCGCGCTCACGGAGGGCGAGCCGTGGCTCGATCAGCTTCTGCCTTACATCGACGCGAACCAGGAGTTCGCTTCGTCGTACATGCGCGACCATGTCCCGGGCGTGCACTGCACCAAAGCGGAAGGGACGTACCTGGCGTGGGTCGACGTTCGCGAGATCATGGAGGCCATCGACGCCGAAAGGATCGCCGAAGAAGAGACGGCGACGTCGGTGGAAACGGTCACACCGGGCAAGGTCGTTCAGCGCTGGATGGCCGAGCACGCCGGCGTCTTCCTGAGCCCGGGCGACGGCTTCGGGACCGGGGGCGTCGGCTACATGAGAATGAACCTGGGCACGCAGCGCGCTCGTCTGCGCCACGCCCTCGACAACATCGCGGCCGCGGTCGCCGAACTCTGAAGGAGTCCCTCGCCATGATCCGTTCACGCATTCCGGCATTCGCGCTGCTCACATCCCTCGTGATCGCCGCTCCCCTCTCGGCGCAGTTCGAGATGGTCGGCTCCATCGACTTCCCCACATCGGCGAACGGAGAGGCCCAACAGCACTTCCTCCGCGGCGTCGCGATCCTCCACAGCTTCGGTTGGGAGCAGGCCATCGAGGAGTTCCAGGCCGCACAGGCGGCGGACCCCGACTTCGCGCTGGCCTACTGGGGCGAATCGCTCTGCTACAACCACCCCCTCGTGTCGCGGATGGACGCGACGGAGCCGAGTCGCGTGCTGGAGAAGCTGGCGCCGACGCGCGCCGAGCGGCTGGCCAAGGCACCCACGGACCGGGAGCGGGGTCTGCTCGAGGCGGTCGAGATCCTGTGGGGTGACGGCGATCACATCGAGCGACGCGTCGCGTACATGGACGCCATGGAACGCCTGCACGAGCGCTACCCTCACGACTCCGAGATCGCCGCCTTCTACTCGCTGTCGATGCTGAGCGCCGTAGCGGCGACGCGGGACCTGAGTGGACGACTGAACGTCCGTGCCGGGACCATCGCCCTGAAGCTGAGCCAGGACAACCCGGACCATCCCGGCGCGGTGCACTACACGATCCACGCCTTCGACGACCCCATCCACGCGCCGCTCGCTCTCCAGGCGGCCCACCGTTTCGCCGACATCGCGCCGGCGGTCTCGCACGCGCGTCACATGCCCACCCACATCTTCATCCAGCACGGCATGTGGGACTACGTGTCGAATCACAACCAGTCGGCGTACGACGCGGCTCGCGAGCTGTGGCAACCGGGCCAGAGCATGGGCGACGCCATCCATTCCCTCGACTGGGGTCAGTACGGCGACCTCCAACGAGGCGACTACGAGAAGGCTCGCCTGTGGATCGATCGCATCGAGGAGATGGCCGAGCAAGGTGGCTTCATGGAGGGCGGGGCTCGCGGCGAGGCCGGCGTGGCCCGCGCGGTGAGCACGAATTCGCTGCTCCGGGCCCGCTACATCGTGGATACGGAGGAGTGGAACGTACGGCCCGTGACCGACGAGTCGACGCCCAACGAGCTCCTGGCCACGGGCCTCAGTGCGCACCGCCTCGGTGACGCCGAGGCGCTACGGGCGGCGGAAGCCGCGCTCGCGGAGCATGCCGAGGGCGACGACGGCGGCTACACGGCGGTGATGCACAGGCAGGTGGCGGCCCTCCGCCACGCAGGAATGGGCCACGCCGACGTGGCCACCGGCCTCATGGACGAGGCCGTGGAGATGGTGCTGGCCATGGCGCCTCCACGCGGTTCGGCGAGCCCCATCAAGCCCGTCTTCGAGCTCTACGGCGAGCTGTTGCTCGAGCTGGACCAGCCGGCGGCCGCGGCCGAGCAGTTCGAGACGTCCCTCCTGCGGATGCCCCGTCGGCCCCGCTCACTCCTCGGCCTCGCGCGGGCCCGCGCCGAGATCGGCGACCACGACGGCGCCGCGGAGGCGTACCGCGAACTCACCGACGTGTGGCAGGGCCGCGATCACTTCGCGGGAATGCAGGAAGCGCGGCAGTTCCTTCAGGAGACGATGAACGAGCCGACGCCGTAGCGCAGCGCTTTCGGGGGGGGACGGCGCCGACCAGCACATGCGTCGGTCATCCGCGCCGCCCCCCCGATTCGGCAGGACGGGTGCGGCAACGTGGACACGATTCCTGGCCACCTTCATGTTCAGGCCAATCGCGTCGCACGTCGCACCTCGTCCTTGGATCGCTGGCTTGGCCAACCCCACCCGTACCTTTAGTCCCGTTTCTTGGTGCTTGCTCGCCGTGACGTTGACCGGCCTGGTGCCCGCCACGTCGCACGGCCAACAAAGACCCCCGCGGGAGGGACCGCCGTCGAATCCCCTCGTCGATCCGGGTGAGCTGGAGGTCGCCGGCTACGAGTCGTACGAGCGCAGCGCCGGGACGACGGGTGACGACGGTGTGCATCGCGTCGCGCTGGAGGCTCGGGAGGTGGAATGGCGGCCTTGGGGTGACGAGGGTCCGGCGCTCAGGGCCCATGCGTTCGTCGAGGACGGTCGCGACGCGCGGGTCCCGGGTCCCCTGATTCGCGTGCCCGCCGGTACGACGGTCGAGGTCACGCTGCGCAACAGCCTGCCCCGGCCGCTGGCCGTCCGTGGTCTGAACGATCGCCCGGGCCGCGACCCGACGGCCACCAACCTATTCGACGCCTTCGGACCTCCCGTGACCCTGGCCCCCGGTACCGAACGACGCGTGCGCTTCGTCGCCTCGACGCCGGGGACGTTCCACTACTACGGACGGGCGCCGGGCTCGAACGATCGCATTCCCCCGCCCTTCTTCAGCGGTGATGGTCCGGACGGTCCCTTCGTCGGAGTGATGGTCGTCGACGAGCCCGCTGCGGAGGCTCCTTCCTCGGAGCGGATCCTCCTCATCACACAGTGTGTACACGAGGCAGTGCCCGGGTCCGAGGAGCCCTTCCGGTTCATGATCAACGGCCGGTCGTGGCCGGCTACCGAGCGGGTACGGCTGACGACGGGACAAGAAGAACGGTGGCGAATCATCAACGCGTCGGGCATCCACCACCCCATGCACCTCCACGGCTTCCACTTCGACGTGGTCGCTCGGGGCGATACCTGGGCGGAGACCGTGTTCCGGCCCGACGAGCGCCGAACCGTGGTGACCGAGCGTCTCAATCTCGGCGAGACCATGCGCATTTCGTGGACTCCGACCGAGCCCGGCAATTGGCTCTTCCATTGCCACCTCATGCACCACATGTCGGACACGCCGCACCCGCCGCCGGCTCTGGGGATGTCGGCTCCCCCTCCCGACGACCATGCGGCACGGATGGGCGGATTGGTCGTAGGAATCACGGTGGAGAGTGACGAACCCGCGGACGCCGCACCGTCCGTAGCACGCTCTCTCTCGCTCTGGCCGGGCATCCGCGACGGTGCGTTCGGAGACGCCCCGGCCGTGGGCTTCGTGCTGCAGGACGGACCCCGCCCTCCCGACGCGGACTCGGTGGTCGTTCCCGGAACGCCCCTGGTCATCGAGCAGGGAGCCGTGACGGAGGTCACCGTCCACAACCGGCTCGACTTCCCTCTCGGTGTGCATTGGCATGGCCTCGAGCTTCGGAGCCGGTACGATGGCGTCCCCGGCTGGAGTGGACGGTCAGAATCACCAACGCCACCGATCGCGCCAGGTGAATCGGCTTCGGTTCTTCTCGCACCGCCTCGGGCCGGGACCTTCATGTACCACGTCCACTCCGAACCCGGACACCAGTTGGCGCAGGGGCTGTATGGGGCCCTCATCGTGGTGGACGACGGGGACCGGCTGGATGAAGACGATGTGCTGGTCGTCCTCGGCTCCCTCGGGGCCGAACGCCATTCGACGCCCGTCATCAACGGTTCCGAATCCCCTCGGCCTCTGGATCTCCGCATGGGTCGGGAGTACCGACTGCGATTCATGCACATCAGCCCCAACGACCAGAAGTCCGTCGCGCTGCATGGATCGGACGGTGTCCTCGAGTGGACGCCGACCGCCGAGGACGGCGCGGACCTTCCACCGGCACTCGTCCGCCCAGTCGGCGCGACCTTCGCCCCCCACGTGGGTGAGACGTACGACTTCCTCTGGTCGCCGCCCGCCGCGGGTGACTACGAGCTGCGAGTCACGACCCAGTTCGAGAACGGAGCGCCTGCCTTCCCCACCGCGAACACACCGCCCCACGAAGGTCGGTGGATGATTCGCGTCCGCTAGTAGTGCCAGGGGAACCGCGAGAAATCCTTGTCCCGCTTCTCGACGAAGGCGTCACGCCCTTCCTTCGCCTCGTCGGTCCCGTACGCCAGACGCGTGGCCTCACCGGCGAAGAGCTGCTGCCCGACCAATCCGTCGTCGACCAGGTTGAACCCGAACTTCAGCATGCGCATCGCGGTGGGGCTTTTCTCGTTGATGGTGCGCGCCCAGCTCAGCGCGGTCTCTTCGAGTTCGGCGTGGGGGACGGACGCGTTGACCATTCCCATGGCGAGCGCCTCGTCGGCGGTGTAGTCGAAGCCGAGGAAGAAGATCTCCCGGGCACGCTTCTGCCCCACCATCCGCGCCAAGTACGCCGACCCGTATCCACTGTCGAAGCTCGCCACGTCTGGATCGGTCTGCTTGAAGCGCGCGTGCTCCTTGCTGGCGAGGGTCAGGTCGCAGACCACATGAAGGCTGTGACCCCCTCCTGCCGCCCACCCCGGCACCACGGCGATGACCACCTTCGGCATAAAGCGTATGAGCCGCTGAACCTCCAGGATGTGCAGACGGCCGAGGCGCGCGGGATCGACCGTCCCCTCGTCGCCCTCGTACTTGTAGCCGTCCGCGCCCCGGATGCGCTGGTCTCCCCCCGACGAGAAGGCCCAACCGCCGTCCTTGGGCGAGGGCCCGTTCCCGGTGAGGAGAACGCATCCCACGCGCGACGACGTCCGCGCGTGCTCCAGCGTGCGAAAGAGCTCGTCCACGGTCCTGGGCCGAAACGCGTTCCGCGACTCGGGCCGGTCGAAGGCGATGCGTACGGTGCGCTCGTCCACCGACCGGTGGTAGGTGATGTCGGTCAGGTCGTCGAAGCCGGGGACGTCCTGCCAGGCGGACGCATCGAAGATCTCGGATACCATGATGGGGCTGTCGAAGGTCGAGGTATGGCGGAGTGGTGTGCCGCAGGAGGCTAGAGGTGTTGGTGGAGCGTCACAAGGCGAGTGCGGCCTTCCTGTTGCCCATTCCGCGCCCCGACGCCACCGTGGGCGGCAACAGACCCACGGCCCGGAGGCACGACGCACGTGAAGTCGTTCTTTCCCATGCGACGCAGCGAGGCAGCCACCCTCGTCTTTCTCATCGGCTTCGCGGTGTTCGCGTTCCTGCCGGCGTGGCGCACGGCTGAGCTGAAGGGCATGGCGGTGTTCGGCTGGCTCGTCGCCGCGCTCATGGTGCTGTCGCCTGCGTTGGCCCTGACCACGTTCGTCCTCGACCGCCGCGGTGCTCGGGCCGAGTCGGACGACCCCGGCACGCGGCCCGACTGATGCTCCTCGAGCGGGCCCTCGTCGGCATCTACCTCGCCGCCTGCATCGGCATCGGGATCGCCGTATCGAGGCGGGTGTTCGGCTCGGGCGACGAGTACTGGGTCGCGGGCCGCCGCATCGGCACGGTCGTCAACTCCATGGCGATCATGGCGGCGCTGGCCAGTGGCGGCTCGATCATCGGGGTCATGGGCCTCGCCTACGCGCAGGGCATCCCCGCGACCCTGGCCCTCTTCGGCGGAGCGGTGGTCGGTTTTCCGCTGGCGTCGATCCTCGTGGCGAAGCCACTTCGGAACTTCGGCAAGTTCACCATCACCGACTTTCTGAGCTTCCGGTATCCGCACGCGGTGGTTCGCTACCTCGTGCCCATCCTCATCGTCATCGCCTTCACGATCTACATCGTGGCGCAGCTGAAGGCCGCCGGCATCACCGCGGAAGCGCTGCTGGGTATTCCGTACAACACGGCGCTCACCCTCGCGACGCTGGTCTTCATCACGTACGTGTCGTTCGGCGGAATGGTCGCCATCACCTGGACCGACGTCATCCAGGGCGTCCTCATGGTCTTCGTCGTCCTGGGCACCGCGCTGGTTCTGACGTGGAGGGTGGGCTCGCCCTTCGAGATCATGGACCAGGCCACCGCGGTCGCTCCGGAGTTGGGTCAGGTGAGCCACATGCCCGTCTCGGGCTACCTGGGCTACTTCATCATCTGGGCCACGGCGATACCCGTCATCCCGCACATCGTCATGAGGGTCTTCACGGCGAAAGACGCCGAGAGCGCGCGCATGTCGCTGAACCTCTCGATGCTCGTCTACAGCGTGATGATTCTGGCTGCGGTGCTCGCCATCGTCCCCGTGGGCCGCATCGACTTCCCCGGACTCCAGGACGCCGACCAGCTCTTCCTTCGGGTCATGGAGACCCAGTTTCCGCCGCTCATCCGTGGGATCGCCGTCGCTGCCGTCCTCGCCGCGGTCATGTCGACGACCGACGCGCTCTTGCTGGCCTGCAGCTCGGCCATCGCCCACGACCTGCTCGGCAACGCCCTCCGGGGACGCGCAAGCGAGCGAACGCTGAGCCTCGTCCGGGTGGGGTCGGCGTGGTTCGTCGGCATCGCCGCGCTGCTCTGGGCCTTCAATCCGCCCGAGCTGATCTCCGAGTTCTACACGGCCGGTGTCGGCATCCTCAGCGCGAGCCTCTTCGTGCCCACCATCGCCGGACTATGGTGGAAGCGGGCCAACCTTGCCGGGGGAGTGGGCGCGGTCGTGAGTGGAGCGGTCGCGTATGTCGTCGTGCAGGTCGGGCTGCTCGACATCGGACTGGCACCCGTGGTCGTCGGGTTGGCGGCCAGCGCCAGCGCGATGGCGTTGGGCGGACTCCTCGGCGCCCGCGAATCGCCGGACATGATCGAGCGGATCGGAGCGTTGCACCGGTAGGCCGAACCCCAGGTGGCCCTGGTCCGCGCTGCTACGGGTCCCCGGTCTCCTCATCGGCCTCGGCCGGTTCGTCGTCGTCCGCGGACTCGTCGGTCCTCTCCACCTCGATGGTGCAGTTCGTGACGATGGCCGCGATGGCGCCGACCGCCGCCCACACCGGCATCAGAACGGCGCCGGCCACTCCGATGGTCACCGGGAACTCGATGAGCGTCCGGCCCTCGTCGTTGGTGATCACGACACGCCGCAAGTTCCACTCGCGAATCCACTCCACGATGGTGGCGATGACCTTGTCACCCGCCACGCGAAACTTGTCGCGCCCCTGTCCGTTTTGCCCGCTATCGCTCGAATCCGTCATCTGAAGATCCCTTCCCATCGTTTACGTTGGCCCCGGTGTGACCCTACGTAACGCAGGGGCGCAGGGTTTAGGGCGTGAATTCCCGAGCTATGGACCCCTCCGTTCCTTGCCCCACTCCGCGCTCCACCGGACATTGAACGGTACCCCCGCAACCGATCACGCGCGGGGTATGCGCCACGGGCGGAGGCGCGTGCCATGCCCGACCAGACCAGTTCCGAAAGCCCGAAGAGAATCGGCCCCTATCACATCATCCAGGTGATCGGTGAGGGGGGGATGGGCGTGGTCTACGAGGCGGAGCAGAAGGAGCCGGTTCGTCGTCGCGTGGCTATCAAGACCATGAAGGCCGGTCTGGACACGAAGGAGGTGGTGGGGCGCTTCGAGGCGGAGCGGCAGGCCCTCGCCGTGATGGACCACCCGGGCATCGCCAAGGTCTTCGATGCCGGGGAGACGGAGGCAGGTCGGCCATACTTCGTCATGGAGCTCGTGCGGGGCATTCGTATCGACGAGTACTCCGACTCCTATCGGCTGACGACACGCGAGCGTGTCGAGCTCTTCGTGGATGTCTGCGACGCGGTGCAGCACGCTCACCTGAAGGGTGTGATTCATCGCGACCTGAAGCCGAGCAACATCCTGGTCACGGAGGAGCAGGGTCATCTGCTCCCGAAGATCATCGACTTCGGCGTCGCCAAGGCCACGGGTCAGCGCCTCTCCCACGAGACGGTGGTGACCACGTTCGGGCAGGCGTTGGGCACGCTGGCCTACATGAGCCCGGAGCAGGCCGAGATGAGCGGGCTCGACGTCGACACTCGGGCCGACATCTATTCGTTGGGCGTGATCCTGTACGAGCTCCTCCTGGGCGTCGTGCCCGTCGACCCGGCAGAGGTGGGTGCGCCGGTATTCCTCGCTCGCCTCATCGAGCGCGACACACCGACGCCGACACCGAGCCGACGACTCACGAGCCTGTCCGAGGAGCGAAAGGCCATCCTGGCCCGCCATCGACACACCGATCCGGACGCCATGCGGCGCGAGCTCCGCAGCGACCTCCAATGGATCGTACTGAAGGCGATGGACAAGGAGCGGGCTCGCCGCTACGAGACGGCGAGTCACCTGGCCGCCGATCTCCGGCGCTTCCTCGACGACGAGCCGGTGCTCGCTCACCCGCCGTCGACCCGTTACCGCGTGCGCAAGTTCGTCCGTCGGAACCGGATGCCGGTGGCCATGGCAGGAGGCCTGGTCGTGGTCACGCTCTTCTACGCAGGCTCGTTGGCTCGGCAGTTCCAGCGCGTGGCCGAAGAACGTGACCGGGCCGAGACCGAGGCTCAGACCGCGCAGCGGGTCTCGGACTTCATGGCCGAGCTCTTCTCCGTTTCCAACCCCAGCGAGGCGCGCGGTCGGACCATCACGGCCGTGGAGGTCTTGGACCGGGGTCGTGACCGCATCGCCACCGAGCTCGCCGATGAGCCCATCGTACAGTCGAGGCTCATGACCGTCATGGGAACCGTCTACCTGCGCCTCGGCCTGTACCAAGAAGCCGAGGATCTGCTCCTCGAAGCCATCGAAGCGGCGGAAAGGGGTCTCGGGCCGGCCGACGTCCGGACCGCGACGAGCCTGAACCAGCTCGCGTGGGTCTATCTCCAGCAGCAGCGCCTCGATGAAGCCCTGGAGCTGACCCGTCGCGCCGAGTCCATCGCTCGCGCGGAGTGGGGCGATGACGATGTCCGAATCGCCGGCGTATTGCAGACGATCGGAATGATCCAGCGCAATCGCGGCGAGTACGAGGAGGCGCGAGAGGCACTGGAACGCGCAACCGAGCTGCGGGTGGAGCAGCTCGGTCCCGAGCATGGCGACGTGGCGTGGAGCCTTTATCACCTCGGCTGGCTCACCTATCTGGAAGGCGATCTGCTGGGCGCCAGAGAGGTCTACGAACGGGCCATCGCCATCTTCGAAGCGACGCTCGACCCGGATGATCCGCTCATCACGTGGGGCTACAACGACATGGCCATCGTACTCAACGACCTCGGCGAGTTCGGTGAAGCTCAGGCCATGCACGAGCGCATCATCGCGCACCGTGAGCGGACGCTCGGGCCGGAGCACCCGAACCTCGCTCCGGCCCTGGGCAACCTAGCGGCCGTCCTCGTACGCGTGGGAGAAGCCGAGGCGGCGCTCGCACACCGGGAGCGCGCGTTGGAGATCCGCCGCAAGGCGTTCGGCCCCAACAGTACCGCCGTGGCAACGACGCTATCCGACATCGGCTTGTCCCTCCACAGCATGAGCCGCTACGACGAGGCGCTGGACGTCTACCGTCAGGCACTTCGCATCCACGAGGCGTCCGGTGAAGATCGGGGCGGCTTGCAGCGGGTGCTCAACAATCTCGGGTACCTGCTCCGCTACATCGGTCGGGAAGACGAAGCCCGCCGCCATCTCCTCCGCTCCGTCGAGCTGTCGGAGGCCATGGTCGGACCTGGTCACCCGGACCAGATGTCGGCGCTGGTCAACCTCGGCTTCCTCGAGCGCGATCTAGGCCGGAACGAGCAAGCCGTCAGATACATGGAGCGGGCGGTCGCCATCGCGAACGACCGTTGGGGCGAGGGACACGTCGAGGCCGCGGCGCCTGTCACATACCTCGGCAGCATCCTCGTGAACCTGGGCCGCGCCGGCGAGGCACTGCAGTACCTCGAAGCCGCCGACGCGAGCTACGTGGCGGTGGATCCCGACCACCCATACCGGCCCGACACGCTGTACGAGATCGCGCGCGCCCATGCGGTAAACGGGGCCACGTCGGACAGGGACACCACCCTCGCCCAACTGGTAGGCATCAGCCAGCGCGTCGACGGGGAGGAAAGCGTCCCCTACGCCGACTGGCGCATGCGAGCGGCAGTCCTTCAGGGCGATCGCGAGGCGGCGCTCCGCTGGCTGGAGGCGATGATCGAGGGTGGGTACACCGACGCCCGGCTGCTGCGCAACTTCAGCTTGGCCGACCTCATCGGTTCGGCGGACTTCAATCGCCTGACAAGAAGCATCCAGGAGTCGGTTGAGGGAGCAGCCGAGGCCGCCCAACGCTCGTAGGCACGAAGCACTTTCGTTTGGGTGGCGCTGGCCGTCGAGGGAATCCTCGAGTTTTGGGTACCGTCAGCCGGCCCACACCTCTCCGAACAGCCGGTACCAGTTTCCGCTCATTATCTTCTCGGCCTCGACGGCGCCGTAGCCCCGACCGCGAAGGCCCTCCCAGATCGTCTCCATTCTCCGCGGGTGGTTCAGCTCCGAGAGGAAGAAGGGCCAGCGTACCGGCGGCATCGTCGCCGGGTCGGGGTAGAGGCGGGACAGCTCGTCCACCAGCTTCTGCCGCTCCTCCGCGGTATCGGGGACGGTGCGGTGCTCGCGGTCGCTCCCGATCCCCACGTGGTCGATGCCGCAGACGTTCACGGCGTGATCGATGTGGTCCAGGTAGTCTCCCAGATCGTTCCGCTCACGGGGGCCCAGGTAGGGGTTGAGCTGGACGATCCCCAGGACACCGCCCTTGTCGGCCATCTCCCGGAGAGCCTGGTCGGTCTTGTTTCGCGAGTGATCGAACACCGCCTTGCAGCCCGCGTGGGTGATGGCGATGGGGTCGGAGGAAAAGCGGATGGCGTCGAGGGTCGACTGCTCCCCCGTGTGGGAGACATCGACCAGCATGCCCTGGGCGTTCATCGCCTCGACGATCTCGATCCCGTACTCGGACAGGCCGGAGTTGGTGCGCTCCGAACTGCCGTCGCCCAACAAGTTCCGGTGGTTGTACGTGAGCTGCAGGATGCGGACGCCCATCTCCCACAGGGTGTCCACCCGCCCCGGGTCCCGTTCCAGCGGCGTGGCGTTCTGTGGATAGTAGATCAGCCCAAGCCGCCCCGATGCGATGGCGCGGTCGACATCGGCCACGGTGCGGACACGCATGAGACGGTCGGGATGGGCATCGATGTGGGTCTCGTATGCTTCGATCTCCGCAACCATGTCCGGAAAGGCGTCGGAGCCGTAGAGCCCCGGGTTGCCGACGGTGACCACACAGGAGCGCATTCCGCTCCCGATGATCTCGTCCAGGAGGGCGGGCTCATAGTCCAGTCGGATCTCGCCCAGCCCGTCGATGGAAACGGGAGCTTCCTGAGGGAGTGATCGGGAGTGGCCGTCGGAGGCCTCGAGAGACAGGCTCCCCGCCAGAGGCAGGGCGGCGGTGGTCCGGAGAAAGTGGCGGCGATCCATGGCGCGCGTGGTCGGAGGTGGTGGGGTGCGCAGAGTGCGCGGGGGAGCGATGCGGCGCCACCCGCGGAACGTGCGCGGTGCGTCGTCAGAGGGCAGCCGAATTGCCCGCGTCCTATAGCGCGTAGCTTATTCGCGCCCCAGGTTGATGGCCCCCTCTAGGAAGGAGTGACGCCAATGCGCACCCATCAAGCCGTCGCGCTCTTCGCGGCGATCCTTGCACTCGCCCTCACGGGAGCGGCCGTACACGCGCAACAAACGATCGCGATCAACTACTCTGTCGTTCCCAAGACAGGCATGACCACCCAATTCGAGGCCGCGTTGAAGAATCACGTCGCGTGGCGGGTGGCCAACGGCGATCCATGGACCTGGGGGGTGTCCATGCGTGTGGCTGGTGACGGACTCGGAGAGTACTCGATCCGCTCGAGCGGCCATTCGTGGGCCGATCTCGACGCCTACGACGCAGACTTCGGGCCCGTGGCGTTCGACAACTGGATGGCCACGGTACAGCCCCTTGTGGAGTCCGTGTCCAACACGATCTCGGTCATCAACGAGGACTGGAGCCATCGGCAACCGGAGGGTCGCGCAGTCAACCTCGTGAACATTGCCACCTTCCACGTGCGACCGGGCCAGCAGGAACGCTTCAACGAACTCGTAGGTCAGGCCACGACCGCGCTCAAGGCAGCCAATGTGGACTACTATTGGCTCTTCTCGACGCCCGTGGTCGGTGGTGGCATGGGACCGGTCTGGAACGTCGTCGGGTTGGCCGATAGCTGGACCGACATGGAGCCTCGCGACGCTGAGTTCGTGGAGGCCATGACAGCCCACATGGGTGCGGATGCGGCGCAGGAGTGGGTCGAGGAGTTCGGCCAGGTGATACGTGGCATGGAGAGTCAGGTACGACGCCTCCGCCCCGATCTGGGCACGGCCGGGACCAGCTGAGACTCACCGGGGAAGCGAACCGCGGCGGGTGGCCTCTGGCGGGCTGCCCGCCGTTCTTCGGAGCGGCATTGAGGAGGGATGCACCGTTGTGGAAGACCACTAATCCTTGGCAGTACTTCTTCGAAGAGGTGAGGCGCCGAGTCCCCACCTGGTAGATTGGGTCCCCTGCCACCCCGAGCCCGGGACCTCACCGTGAAGCACCCCGAAGCCTTCGTACCTCAGCGGCACTCAGCGTTCAGAACGGACAAGATGGGCAAGAGCACCCTCTTCATGTCGGAACGCATGATGGTGGGGCTCAACGCCTTCGAGCCTGGACAAGAGCACGCGCTGCACGCCCACGCCGAGCAGGACAAGATGTACCTCACCCTCGACGGAAGCGGCCACTTCCTGCTCGACGGCGAGGAGATCGAGATGGAGGCAGGCCAGATGCTCGTGGCACCGGAGGGGATCCCACACGGGATCCGCAACACGAGCGACGAGCGCCTCATCGTCCTGGTCGTCATGGCACCTGCGCCCGGCTGACGGCTGCGGAACGGGCGCCTCGTACCCTCCTGTTCCGGGTCCCCCATCAGGAACACGGCACGCCTCACGCTGGTTTCGGGGGTGTGCCGACACCCCGACTACGATCCGCCTGTTTCCCGCTTGTCGTCCTCGCCGCCGTACCGGCGTGTGGCACTGCGCCGCCCACCGATCCGCCCAGTCTCGAACGACTGGAGGTCCAGCCCGTGGTCGCCCGGGTGAGCCACGCTGGGGACTCTGCACAGTTCCAAGCCTGGGCGGTTTTCGCCGACGGCACCCGGCAGGCCGTTCGACCCACCTGGATCTCGAGTGCTCCCGAGATCGTCTCCATCGACGAAGACGGCTGGGCCAGGGCCCTGGCAGGCGGCGGCGGTGTGGCCATCGAGGCAAGATACTCCGGCAAGCGCGGACCGGCATCGATGATGATCAACTCAGACATCGCCCCCCCCGAGCTCCTGGACGTCTTCGCTGAGTCGTCCCGGGTCACCATCTCCATCGCGCCGGTGACGGTTCTGATCACTGCCGAGTTCCGCGACGAGGGATCGGGAATCGGATCCGCATTCGCCATCTTCGATGGACCGTTGGGTACCGGGATCA
>ERZ869936.525-NODE-525-length-35618-cov-6.737508_pt1 | contig 35618 bp, 40 predicted proteins | sample MGYA00520876_ERZ869936 | MGnify/ENA primary metagenome ERZ869936 (study PRJEB32218, sample SAMN09650985) | biofilter metagenome | isolation source: enrty point of leading RO module | place: Saudi Arabia: Thuwal, RO plant located on Red Sea | collected 2016-02-17 ... | reverse complement strand
AAGGCATAGAAGACCACCGCGTCCTCCCGCCGGTCCTTGGGCAGGATCGGAAGCGCGAAGGCGAGGTTGGACCTCGCCCGCTGCGTGATGTCGGCCGGGTCGGTCATCGCGACGGCTTCAGTCGATGAAGCCCCAATGGCCCGATCCGAACGGCCACAACGAGAACCATCCGGGCCCCGCGAGGTTGAATTCGTGGACCGCGCCCCAGTAGCGGGAGTCGAGCGAGTTCGCGGTATTGTCCCCGAGCGCGGCATACTCGCGCATGCCGACACGATCGGTGTCCTTGAGTTCGAACACGTCATCCCGCTCGAACAGCGGACCACCCGGGTATTTGGAACGCTGGTCCGGGGAAGCCACATGGTAGCCCTTTCGCGGTGTGCCATCCGGATCGGCGGCATACAGCCCCTCGCGATTCGCAACCCGGGCGATGCCGGGTTCATCGGCGATCTGGCCGTTCACGTAGAGGTGGGGCTGGTCGATCTGAAGCTTGTCGCCGGGAACCCCGCACAACCGCTTGATGTAGTGGGAGCCTCCCGACTGCCCTCCGAGATTGCCGGCCGTCTGGCCATGGGTGTTGAGGCCGCGGGTATCGAACACGAAGACCTCGCCCCGTCTGGGCTTGCGGAAGTGATAGGAAATCTTGTCCACCAAAACGAGGTCTCCCGTCGTGATCGTGCCGCGAAGGATCGGGTCCCCCTTCCGATAGGACTTCCCCTCGTCCGGGATCCGATCCCCGTCGACATCGACAAAAAACTGACCCGACACCTCCCCCGTCGCCGCCGGGACCTTCAACTCGCTCCCGTCGTCGAAGAGCACCTTGGTCCGGGTGAACAGGAACCAGGATGCGTCCCTCAGTCCGACCGCCCTCTTGTCCTTGTCGGCGATGATGTTCTTGTAGCTGGTGCCGCTCCACAACCACTGGAAGACCCTCGCTCCGAACCACGGAGGCTCGAAATCCTCCCCTTTGTCCACGATCACGATCCCGTTGAGCGTCGGCTGCATCGACCCGGTCGGGATGCGGAACGGCTGCAGCACGTAGGCACGCAGCCCGAGCGCGATCACCAGCGCCACGAACATCACCTCGACGTTCTCCTCCCACCAGGTCTGCTGCGGCGCCCGCGGCAGCGCCTTCTCGCAGGTGGCGCGGAGCTGCTTGCCGGCCTCATCGACCGCCTTCTTGTCACCGCTCTTCAACGAGTTCTTCAGGTCCTCACGGCGCGACTCGATCTCGGCGATCTTGGCGTCGTCGAGCAGGTCCCGCTTGTAGTGGAGATACTTCTTCGCCCCCTTGACCAGATGACGCGCCTCCTTCTTCCAGCGCGGCCTCAGAAAATCGAACATGCGGCGGAGCATCGGCGCGGGGAGGCGACCATGCAAGCCCGGTGGCGCAAAGCGATGCTTTGCGAGTGCAGGGCAAAGCTCCAGCTTTGCCAGGTCGAGGCCGGACCGGAAGAACCGCCCGCCACGGGACGGAGCCCCGTGGATCCACTCGCAAAGCATCGCTTTGCGCCACAGTCTGGAAGCCCTATTTCAGCTTCCGCCCGTCGACCTTCAGGCCCTCCATCGTCCAGTCGTGGGCCTTCACGAAAACCGGCCGGTGCACCCATTCGACGAACCTCCCCGGCCAGACCGAACCGTCCGTCGCCTTCCGGAGTTCCGAAGAAGGCACGTCCGCGGCCGCGCCGGGCGTGCTTTCCAGCCCTTCGAGCGTGGACTGCAGCCGTCGCATCGACCGGCTCTCGCGACCGACCCAGGCGATGAACCGGTCCTCCTCCGAAAACCCGAACCCCGGACGCAGCCTGCCCTGCACGCCATCACAAATCTCCCCGTCGATCATCTCGGGGCCGACCAGTTCGAGCGCCTCCCCTTTCCGCAGCAGCCACGACGTGCCGAAAAGGAACGCCGTGTAGGCATCCGCCACCAGGGCCGAGGCGTCCCGCCGCGAATCCTCGCCGATCCGCTCGCCATTGTAGGCCACCACCACGTCGTCACGCGTGCGTTTCACCGTCTTCCTGCCTCCCGGTCCGGTGTGGAGCTGCTCCACCGTCCCGCGTCGCGTGTCGTAGACCTCCACCGAGGACTTCCGGAATTCCGCGTCCACCAGGTCCGGCTGGAGCCGTTTCACCAAGCCACCCCATTCGCCGTCGTAGGAGACCTCGACCTTTCGGTAGGCCCGCCACGGGTCGCCCGCCGCGTCGGCCGATGCCTTCAGCAAGGCCCGCGCCTGTGCCGCATCCCCAACCGCCGGAGCCTCTCCCGGCACCGTGAGGGACGAGCAGGAAACCAACAGCATCACCGGCAGCGCCAACAAGATTGCCTTCATGTCACGCCATCGACCACGCCCGGCGCACCGTCAACCGGACTTTTGCCATTGAACATCAGCCCGTCGCGGCTAGGTCTTTGCGCCCCGATGCCCAAGGTCCACATCCGCACCTACGGTTGCCAGATGAACTCGCGGGACTCCGAGCAGGTCGCCCGGATGTTCCAGGAGGGCGGCTACACGGTGACCGCCGACGAGACAGAGGCCGACGCGATCCTCGTCAACACCTGCTCGGTGCGCGACCAGGCCGAGCAGAAGGCACTCGGCAAGATGGGCCTGATGGGTGCCTACCGCCAGAACCGCCCGCACGTCGTCTACGGTTTCATGGGCTGCATGGCCCAGAGCCGCGGCGAGGAGCTCTTCGAGCGCGTCCCGCACCTCGACATGGTCGTCGGCACCCAGAAATACCACAAGGTCTTCGACTACGTGGATGGCATCCTCTCCCGCCGGCTCGAGCGCCGCATGGACGACCCCGCCCTCTCGCTGGTCGGCGACAACGTCTGCGACATCGAGGAGGAAAAGGACTCGCAGAACACCATCCGCGATCACGTCCCGCAGGAACACCAGGCCACCGCCTTCGTCTCCATCATGCAGGGCTGCAACATGCGCTGCTCGTTCTGCATCGTCCCCGACACCCGCGGGAAAGAACGTGGCCGCCCCATTTCCGAAATCGTCGAGGAAGTGAAGCGCCTCGCCGACCACGGCGTGCGCGAGGTCACCCTGCTCGGCCAGATCGTCAACCTCTACGGACGCACCGAGTTCGACAAGGTCGACGGCAAGTCGCCCTTCGTTCAACTTCTCGAGGCCGTACACGAGGTCGAGGGAATCCAGCGCATCCGCTTCACCTCGCCGCACCCCATCGGCTACCGCGACGACCTCGTCGCCGCCTTCACCTATCTTCCCAAGCTCTGCTCGCACATCCACTTCCCGATGCAGAGTGGCAGCGACCGCATCCTGCGCGCGATGAGCCGCCCGTACAAGCACTCCAAGTTCGTCGAGATCTGCGAGAAGATGCGGGCCGCCCGCGAGGACCTCGCCATCACCACCGACATCATCGTCGGCTTCCCCGGCGAGACCGAGGACGACTTCCAGGCCACCGTCGATACCTGCGAGCAGCTCCGCTTCGACAACGCCTTCGTCTTCCGCTACTCGAAGCGCAAGGACACGCCCGCCGCCGAGATGGACGGACAGCTTCCGGAACGCGTGAAGGAAGAGCGCAACCAGCGCCTGCTCGAAGTGGTCAACAAATACGCCGTCGCCAAAAACGAAGCCCTCGTCGGCAGCGTTCAGACGGTGCTCTGCGAAGGCCCGAGCAAGACCAACAAGGCGCGCCTGACCGGCCGCACCAGCCAGAACAAGATCCTCATCTTCGAAGGCGACCCCCACAAGCTCACCGGCCAGCTCATCGACGTCCGCGTCGAGGAAACCACCGGCTTCACCCTCTACGGCAGGGGGGTGTAGGGAGTGGCGCTTTCCAAGCGCCATGAAAGGGCATGACGGCTTTCAGCCGTCCGCGGGATGCGGGTCGGGTGATGGCGGCCTGAAGAAAATGGACGTCCGCCCGCGCTTGTGCCGGATCGCCACCGCAGTGGGCACTCGAAATCTGCCACAAAAGGCGTGCCACCAGAAGCGATCGGGAGATCGCCGCTCCCCGTCATGGCGCTTGGAAAGCGCCACTCCCTCCGGTCCATCACGGCGCCATCTTCGGATGCCGGATGTCCGGCCACTTGCCGCCGAAGCAGGGCTGGGCGGCGTCGAGGATCGGCACGCCGCGGGCATCGACGACCTTGTCATCCGACGGGCGGATCAGCGGCGCTTCCGCCGAGGTGTCGAGTCGCAGGATGACTGCCTTGTCCTTGTATCTCTTCCCATCCCTCCAGAATTGATCCCTGCTGGCGGTTCTCATCGGCGTCATCAACACCGGTGTCGCCGGATCCATCGTCGTGTCCAGCCCCATCACATAGCTGAATCCCACCTCTTTGGCCTCCAGGGCATCCCGTCCGAACATGTCGTTGTCCGGCTGCACCGTTCCTTCCGGATGCCATGCATAAAAGATGTCTTCAGACTGAATCCCGTAGGCGATCAACTGCCGGAACATGGCATTCGAGCTGCCGTCGGAGAAATCCAGCGTGCTTCCGGTCCGCTTGATCACTTCGGCAACGGTCTTGTCGGACGGGAAGGAGCGATACTCCTGCTCAAACTCCAACATCGCGAGACCCATCTGCTTGGCATTGATGATCGCCTCGGTGCGAGTGGATCCGCGACCCCGCGGTTGGTAGGGTATCGACAAAGCGACAAAACTTGCCACGACGGTCACCACTCCCCCAACCACCACACACGCCCAGAACTGCCGCGGCGACATTCCCCGCCAGCCTCGCGGCGGCACTTCCCGCAGGTCGTCTGGCCCCGGCGGCGGCTGTTCCAGCATCTTCACCGACTCCAACATCCACCCGTTCGCCCGCCGGCACAAGCTCCGGCGCATCCGCCGCCTTGCCCTCCCGCCGCGGACCCTTCATGCTGACCCCGTCTCCCTCATGAAGCCCGCCGCCGCCATCTCCGCCGTCGTCGTCGCGGTCCTCGTCACCGTCGTGATCGAGGAAACCCGCATCAAGCAGCTCAACGACGAAATCACCCGCCTGCGCGCCCTGCCGGAACCGGAGCCCCAACCGATCCCGTCCCCGGCTCCCGAGCCGCCCATGGCCGTCAGCGAGGACGAGGAAGCCGCCCCCCCGCCGCCCGCGCCCGTCCCCGGCCTGCGCAACGTCCCGGAGAACTACCCCGCGCCGGAAGAGGAGCGGATTCAGGAGATCGCGCTCAGCCCCTACTCGCAGCTCCACTACGCCCTCAACCTCACCAACCGCGAGCGCGCCTACCTCGACGACTTGCTCACCTCCCGCCGCCTCGAGCAGCAGCAGCTCGCCGGCCAGTGGATCGACGCCCTGCCCGACGACCGCACGGACATCGAGCAATCGATGACCGAGATCCACGAGCGAACCGAGGAGCGGATCCGGGCCTTCCTGGAAGACGACGACGATTTCGACACCTACGTCGCCTACCACGCGATGCAGCCCGAGCGGGAACTGCTTTCCCAGATCGCGATCGTCATGGACCAGGCCGGCGTGGTGCTGGAACTGGAGAAGGAACTGAAGCTCATCACCGCGATGCACGACGCCCGCAAGGCGGCGGGAGCCATCGACTGGAACTCGCTCGAAGGCATGAAGGCGATCGCCGGCGGCGGCGCGCTGGAGCGCTTCAAGGAGGAATGGGACAAGCAGGGCGAGATCCTGACCGCCGAGATCGGAAGCTTCCTCGACCAGACGGAGGTCGATGCCTTCCTCGCCGCCCGCGAACAGATCAAGTCGGCGCAGTTGGAAGGCCTCCAGTCCGCCATCGAGGCCGTGCGGTGAACCCAAGCAACTGAGCGTTTGGAGGGGAAGCGCAACGGGAGCCCGGGTTGGCCGCGCGCACGGATCGCCACATCGATCCCGCTTGTCGCGGGCGGACTCGGCTACCTTGCCGCGCTGCTCATCGAAGACTTCTGGAGTTCCTACCCGGCAGTCTTCGTCGAGCTCACGCAGGCCGATGTTCCGCAGGGCGAGGATGCCCTCGCAGTGGCGACGATCCTGATGCTCCCCGTCGTGCAACTGGGTTCGCCCGCCTTGCTGGTCCTGCTCGAGCGGAGCCGCGTGATGACCTGGATTCTCCGCCTCAGTGCGGCATCCATCGCCGGATCCCTGTGGTTCTTCTTCTTCACCGAAACCGGCGCGGAAGCACTCCTTTCGGTCCTGGCTTCGTCCTCCACCCTGACGCTCGTCGGCCTTTCCCTCGTCCGGCATCCCAGGCCACCCGAGTCCCGGCCAGCCTGACACAACATTCGTCATTTAGCATTTGTCATTCGTCATTGGACACGCAGCCTCCCCCGCATGGATCCCGCCCAGTCAATGCACGCCTACGAGAAGCTGCCGCTGTTCACCGCCGGCATCGTGCTCGGGCTGTGGCTGATCGGACTGCATGCGCTGATGCTCGTGAAGGCCGCCGAGGTGCAGCGCTTCCTCAAGCGCTTCCCGCGCAACGACCGGCTCGGCCAGATCCTGCTCGGCATCGGCATGATCTGGTTCTGGCTGATCGTCGCCCAGCCCGGCGCCTGCCTCCTGAACTCGCTGGCGATGGTCCTCGGCGACCAGTTCAACGCGATGAAGCCCTTCCTGAAGATCGCCGTGCCGGTGGCCATCGTGCTCGTGGCCCTCGCGGTGAAGGAATTCCTCGCGGTGCGCGCCCTGGGCCTCATCGGCCTGATGGCCGCCGCGCCGCTGCTCGAGGCCGCCTTCCAGAAAGACCCCGCCAGCCGGTTGCTGGTGCCGATCTTCGCCTACGTGCTCATCGTCAAGTCGCTCTACTGGGTCGGCATGCCCTACCTCTTTCGCGACGCCGTGAGCTGGGCCACCGCGAGCGACAGCCGCTGGCGCCTCCTCTCCCTCGGCGGCCTCGCCTACGGCGCCGCCACCCTCGCCTGCGCCTTCCTCTTCTGGCGCGGCTACTGAACAGCGACGCCGGTCCACCAAAGAAAAAGGCCGCCGGGAAATCCCGACGGCCTGGAAAGCAATTGCTGGAGCGGATCGCTCAGCCCGCCATGTCCTTGAGCTTCTTGAGCGCAAGCACCTTGACCTGGGTGCTGGCCGGCTTGGCCGCGACGTCCATGGTCTCGCCCGGACGGAACGGATTCGGAACCCCCTTCTGGGCCTTGCGTGCCGGCTTTTTGACGGTCTTGATCTTGAGCAGGCCGGGCAGGGTGAACTCACCTGCACCGCCCTTCTTGATGTGGCGCTCGATCACGTCGGCCAGGCTTTCGAGCACGGCGCCGACCTGCTTGCGGGTCAGTTCGGTGTCTTCGGCGATGGAGTCGAGGATCTGGGTCTTCGTGTACTTTTCTTTAATAGCTGTTGATTTCTTAGCCATGCCGAGGAATTCCGGGAAATGAGCCGACTTGTCAAGCCGCTGGTGAAGCAAAACCCCGAAAAAAACAGTGTCCGGCGGCGATCGGGCGGGACCGACATCCCGAAATCGGGCCCACCCGGGAAAAAGAATTGGAATGATTCTTGCCAAGAATTGGAATCGTTCTAATTTCCCGCCGCCATGGTCAGCGACGACTCCACACTCCACCCCGAACCTTCCGGCGACATGCCCGCGGAGATCGGCGGGCTGCGGATGACCCGACAACGTTGGGAGGTTTACCGCCTCCTCATGTCCCGGCGCGACCACCCCACCGCCAACGACGTCTTCCGCCGGATCCAGAAACGGCTGCCCACCATCTCGCTGGCCACCGTCTACAACTGCCTCGAGGCGCTGGTGAAGCACGGGATCGTGCGGCAGGTGAACTTCGACCGCGAGCCTTCGCGCTTCTGCCCCAACCTCGCCGAGCACGGCCATTTCCACGACGAGGCCAGCGGCTCGATCCACGACGTGACCTTCAAGCCCGGCATCGATCTTTCCGAGGTGCTCGACCTCCCTGAAGGCACCGTCATCACCGACATCGAACTCACGCTCCGCGGGAAACTCCCGACCTGAACTTCAATTCTCAAAACCGAAGACCATGTCCCTGAAAATCGACAACCTCCACGCACAACTCGAAGACGGCACCGCGATCCTGAACGGTGTCACCCTCGACATCCCCGCCGGCGAAGTCCACGCCATCATGGGCCCCAACGGCTCGGGCAAGTCCACCCTCTCGAAGGTCGTCGCCGGCCACGAGGGCTACGAGGTCACTGCCGGCAGCGTGGAACTCGACGGCGAGGACCTGCTGGAGATGGAGATCGACGAGCGCTCCCGCGCCGGCGTCTTCCTCGCCTTCCAGTACCCGGCCGAGGTTCCCGGCGTATCGAACGCCAACTTCATCCGCGCCGCCCTGCAGGCCCGCCTGCCCGAGGGCGAGGAACTCGACGCCGTGGCCTACTACAAGTCGCTCTACGAGAAGATGGACCTTCTCGAAATGGACCGGAAGTTCACCGGCCGCGCCGTCAACGAGGGCTTCTCCGGCGGCGAGAAGAAGCGCAACGAGATCCTCCAGATGATGATGCTCGAGCCGAAGTTCTGCATCATGGACGAGACCGACTCGGGCCTCGACATCGACGCGCTCAAGATCGTCGCCAAGGGCGTGAACGCCATGCGCTCGCCCGACCGCGGCATCCTCCTCATCACCCACTACCAGCGGCTGCTCAACTACATCGCGCCGGACCACGTCCACGTGATGTCCGAAGGCCGCATCGTCCGCTCCGGCGGCCCCGAACTGGCGCTGGAGCTCGAAGAAAACGGCTACGACTTCCTCAAGGAAGCGGCCACCGCCTGAACCAGCAACGCCCTGTGGCATGACCGTCCCGGTCATGAGCGCAGCAGGCCCGAACAACCTCGAACGACTTCATTTTCATGAGCTACGACGCACCAGGCACGACCACCATCGACCAGGAAACCCAGGCCGCGCTCGACATCGACCGCAGCAAGGGCGACTTCCGATTTCCCGAGAAGCACAAGTACGATGCCGGCCGCGGTCTCACCGAGCGCACCATCGACTACATCTGCGATGTGAAGCAGGACCCCGACTGGGTCCGCGAATTCCGCCACAAGGCGCTCAAGACCTTCCTCGAGAAGCCGATGCCCACGAACTGGGCGACCGAGGACCTCAACAACATCGACTTCGACAAAATCCGCTACTATCTCTCCGACGGTGAGAAGCCCAAGCGCTCGTGGGACGAGGTGCCGCCGGAGGTGCTGCAAACCTTCGAACGCCTCGGCATTCCCGAGCAGGAACGCGCGTTCCTCGCCGGCGTCGAGGCCCAGTACGACTCCGAGGCCTCCTACTCCAACATGAAGGAGGAGCTGACCAAGAAGGGCGTGATCTTCGTCAATTCCACCGAAGGCCTGAAGGAATACGAGGACATCTTCCGCCCGTGGTTCGGCAAGGTCATCCCCACCGGCGACAACAAGTTCTCCGCGCTCAACAGCGCTGTCTTCTCCGGCGGATCCTTCATCTACATCCCGAAGGGCGTGAAACTCGAGCAGCCGCTCCAGGCCTACTTCCGGATCAACTCGGAGAGCTTCGGGCAGTTCGAGCGCACGCTCATCATCGCCGACGAGGGCGCCGAGGTGATGTACATGGAAGGCTGCACCGCCCCGAAGTTCGAGACCTCCACGCTTCACTCGGCGGTGGTCGAGCTGGTCGCGCTCAAGGGCGCCAAGATCCAGTACGTCACCGTGCAGAACTGGAGCAGCAACGTCTACAACCTCGTCACCAAGCGCGGCCTCGCGATGGAGGATGCCGAGGTGCGCTGGATCGACTGCAACATCGGCAGCCGCCTGACGATGAAGTACCCCGGCGTGATCATGCGCGGCGAACGCGCCCGCGGCGAGGTGATCTCGATCGCCCTGGCCAACGACGGCCAGCACCAGGACACCGGCGCCAAGATGATCCACGCCGCCGACAACACGACCTCGAACGTCGTCTCGAAGTCGATCTCGGTGGGCGAGGGCCGCTCGACCTACCGCGGCCAGGTTTCGATCCCGAAGAAGCTCAAGGGCTGCAAGAACAACACCGAGTGTGACGCGCTGCTGATCAACGCCCGCAGCCGCACCGACACCTACCCGGCGATCACCGTGAAGGGCAATCAGCACGCCACCCAGCACGAGGCCAGCGTCTCGCAGGTCTCCGAGGAGATGCTGTTCTACATGCAGCAGCGCGGGATCGACGAGGGCCACGCCATGTCACTCGCCGTCAACGGCTTCATCAATGACCTCGTCCGCGAGTTCCCGATGGAGTATTCCGTCGAGCTGAAGCGGCTCATCGACCTCGAAATGGAGGGCTCGGTGGGGTAAACTGACCACGCGATGAAGCAAGCATCATCACGCAAAGACACCGAGGTCCGCATCTTCGATTCCTTCGAGGAAGCGGAAGAACACGAGCGCCGCGAGTGGATGGCCATGCCCCGCCAACAGCGGATGATTCTCCTCGAAGCCTTGCGTGTGCAGACCTACCCCGATGAACGAATCGCTCCACAAGGACTTCAGAGAGTTCTTGCAATCATTGATTGACCACGACGTGAGGTTTCTCGTCATCGGTGGTTATGCAGTCGCATGGCTCGGCCAACCGCGCAACACGGATGACCTCGACATATGGATCGACAATTCAGAAACCAACGCTCTCAAGGTTTACGATGCATTGGTCGATTTTGGCTTCGGCGAAACCGAACTCTCTCCGGAGCTCTTTTCCCGCGACCACGGCATCGTCAGACTCGGTGCGCCACCTTGGAAAATCGAGATTTTCGTCAAGATCCCTGGCGTCACTTTTTGTGAGTGCTATCCACGAAGAACCACTTGGCCCGTAGGTGACATGGAGGTCCCGATGATTTCCCTTCCAGACCTCCGCACAAACAAGCTCGCTTCCGGCCGCCCGAAGGATTTTGCGGATCTTGCTCACCACCTCCCAGAGATTGATCCGGATTCTCCCAACCTTCCTCCCACTGACTCCAACTAGCACTTTCCCATGTCCACTCTCGCAGAATCCCCCTCGTCCATCCTCGACTCCGCGCCGCAAACCGAGCCCGACCTTCCGGCCTGGTTCGCCGAGCGCCAGCGCGCCGCCTGGCAGCGCTTCCTCGAGACGCCGGCCCCGACCCGCAAGGACGAGACCTGGCGCTTCTCCAGCCTCAAGCAGCTCGACTTCTCCGGCTACCAGGGTGACACGCCCGTGCCCGAGGACACCGGCTCGCTCATCGAGCGCTCGACCGGTGTCGAGAAGCCCGCGGCGAAGTTCATCTTCGTCAACGAAACCCTGATCGAGATCGACTCGAGCCTTCCCGACGAAGTCATCTGCCTGCCGCTTGCCGAGGCACTGATCCTGCATTCGGACCTCGTCGAGCGGCATTTCATGAAGCAGGACACCCGCCTCGGCTCGGCCAAGTGGACCGCGCTCCACGAGGCCCGCGTTTCGAACGGCCTCTTCGTCCACGTCCCCGCCAATGTCGAGGTCGAGGACACGATCGAGGTCTTCCACTGGCTCGCCGGCGACAAGGCCGCGATCTTTCCGCACACGCTCGTCGTCACCGGCGCCAACGCCAAGGTGCGGGTGGTCGACTACTTCCATTCCGCCGACGACGAAGACACCGGCCTCTGCATCGCGGTCAACGACCTGATCGCCGGCGAGGGCTCGAAGCTCGACTACCTCGCCATCCAGGCCTTCAACGAGAAGACGCAGGTCATCTCGGTCAACGAGACCGGTGTGGCCAAAGACGCCTCGACCACCGGATTCGTCCTCAACACCGGCGCGAGCTGGGCCCGCAACGAGTCGCTGTGCCGCCTCGAGGGCGAGGGGTCGCGCTCCGACATGCTCAGCGTCAGCGTCCCGGCCCGCAGCCAGGAATACGACCAGCGCACCTTCCAGCACCACGTCAGCCCGGGCGCCTTCAGCGACCTGCTCTACAAGAACTCGCTCTACGACAAGTCCCGTACCATCTTCTCCGGCCTGATCTTCGTCGACGAGGGCGCGCACCGCACCGACGCCTACCAGACCTGCCGCAACCTCTTCATGAGCGGCGACGCCGAGGCCAACTCGATGCCCGGCCTCGAGATCAACGCCGACGACGTGAAGTGCTCGCACGGCTCGACCAGCGCGCAGATCAGCGACGAGGAGATCTTCTACCTGCAGGCGCGCGGCATCGACCCCGTCCGCGCCCGCCAGCTCATCGCCCGCGGCTTCTCGGTCGAGGTGATCGAGAAGATCGGCGACGAGAAGATGGAGGAGGTCGTCCTCCGCCATCTCGACGACAAGTTCGCCCACATCGCCGGCGGCGGGGCCTGAACCGGTGAACCTCGGCCGGTCCGAAGGACGGACCGCGCGGGCCCGCTCGCGCCCGCGCCATACGGGGACATTGCGATGCCTGCGGCGTTCCGCTATCGTCATCCCATGAACCCGCACGACCATCCCACGGCCCTGAAGGATCTTCAGGACTCGATCTACCGGGAGAAGGTCCTGCGAGCCCGCAAGATGACGCCGGAGGAGCGGTTCGATTGCGGCTTTGAACTGACCAACTCGGTGTTTGCCCTGATGCTCGGAGGTGCCATGGCCCGACTCGGTCTCAAGGATGAAGCCGCGGGCCGCGACGCCCTCAAGGCGCAACTGGCCCGGTTGCGCAGAGTCCATGACCATGGCCTCTACACGACCGAGCCCCGGTCCGGTCACCAGGCATGAATGTCAACCCGACCGCCGCCGCCGTCATCGACGCCTGCGAGACGATCGGTGCCGACCACATGGTCACCGGCGCCTTCGCCTTCAACTGTTACGGCATTCCCCGCTCGACCAAGGACTTCGACCTGGTGGTCGATGTCTCGAAAACCTCGATCTCCCCGCTGATTCGCCACCTCGACGGAGCCGTGGAATTCGGCCAACAGGTTCAATTCGACACGCTGACCTGGGGCCGACGCCACATCGGACAATCGAAGCTCGAGCCCGGCTTCGTGGTCGAGCTGTTCGAGTTGTTCGACGACCGGTTCGTGATGGAGTCCTTCAGGCGACGTCAACGGCTCCATTCGGTCCAACTCGACCGCGACATCTGGCTGCCCACCGCCGAGGACGTGATCGTGCAGAAGCTCCGCTGGGGACGGCCGAAGGACCTCGAGGACGCCCGCGACGTGACCGCCGTGCAGGGTCCGGAAAACCTCGACACCACCTACATCGAGCGTTGGTGCGCCGAGCACGGCAGCAGCGATCGCTGGACTTCGCTCCTTGAAAGCCTGCCACCGCTCTGAGCGCTGCCTCAGTCCCCGTCGAGCAGGTTTCCGAGGCCGCCCAGCACCGATCCCTCGCCCTTGCCGCCGGAGCCGACGTTGCGTGCGACGCGGTCGGCCAGCCGCGAGAATGGCAGGCTTTGCAGCCACACCGTGCCGTGACCGGAAAGCGTGGCGAGGAAGAGTCCCTCGCCGCCGAAGAACATGCTCTTCAGGTTTCCGGCGCGCTGGATGTCGTACTGGATCCCGTCGGTGAAGGCGACCAGGCAGCCGGTGTCGACCCGCAGTTGCTCGCCTTTCAGCTCCTTCTTGATCACCGTGCCGCCGGCGTGGATGAACGCCATCCCGTCGCCCTCGAGGCGTTGCAGGATGAATCCCTCCCCACCGAAGAAGCCGGCCCCCAGCTTGCGGTTGAAGGCGATGCTGACCTTCGTGCCGAGCGCGGCGCACAGGAACGCATCCTTCTGGCAGGTGATTCCCCCGCCGAAGGTCGCCATGTCGAGCGGCATGATCCTGCCGGGATACGGCGCGGCGAAGGCGGCCCGCCGTTTGCCCGATCCGCCGGCATGCGTGAAGTGGGTCATGAAGATCGACTCGCCGGTAAGCGCCCGCTTTCCGACCGCCAACAGCTTGCCCATCACCCCCTCCTGCGGCGTCGAGCCGTCACCCATCTTCGCCTCGAAGGTGATGTCGGGCTCGATGTAGTTCATCGCCCCGGCCTCGGCGATCACGGTCTCGCCCGGATCGAGCTCGACCTCCACGATCTGCATGTCGTCGCCGAAGATCTCGTAGTCCACCTCGTGGCAGCGACGCGATCCCCGGCTGCCCGAGGGAATCGCGGGCGGCGCCGCGCCACCGAACAACTCCGGAAGCACACCCGAGGCCGCGGCCCACTCGCCCATGCCGCTCTTCCACACCAGGGTCGCCGGCGTGACCGTTCCCGCCTTCACCAGCTCGGAAAGCTGGTCCTCGGTCACCTGCTGCGGGTTGCGTTGCGCGTCGAGATAATGCCAAGTCTGCATGGCGCGAGGTGACCACACCCGGGACCCGCCACACGATGGGAAAATCAATCCTCTTTCGGAATCTCCTCGCGCACGATCGTCTTCACGTTCACGAACTCGCGGATCCCCTCGCTCCCCAGTTCGCGGCCCCAGCCGCTTTCCCGGATGCCGCCGAAGGGCAGCCGCGGGTCGGACACGACCTGGGCGTTGATGCCCACCGTTCCCGCCCGCAACCGGCGGGCCACGCGTTCCCCCATCCCGAGGTCGCGGGTGAAGACCGCCGCCCCGAGGCCGAAGCTCGACCGGTTGGCCAGCTCGACGCCGTCGGTCGGTCCGTTGACGCGGCACACCGCCGCCACCGGCCCGAAGGTTTCCTCGTCGAAGACCGGCATGCCCGGCGCCACGCCGGTCACCAGCGTGGCGGGATACCAGGCGCCCTCCCGGTCGGGAATCTCTCCACCCATCAGCACCTTGGTCCGCGGGCCGACGCTTTCGACGACCTGCCGGTGCAGTTCGTCACGCAGGTCGCCGCGGGCCATGGGTCCCAGCTTCGTCGAGGGATCCAGCGGATCGCCCATCGGATAGGATTCCAGCTCGGCATACAGGCGCTCGACGAATTCGTCGTGCACCGGCGCGGCGACGAGGAGGCGCTTGGCGGCGATGCAGCTCTGGCCGTTGTTGATCATGCGGGCCCGCGCGCAGACTGTCGCGGCGTGGGCGAGGTCGGCATCCTCGAGCACGAGGTAGGGATCGCTGCCGCCGAGTTCGAGCACCGACTTCTTCAAATGCCGGCCGCAGTGCGACGCCAGCTCCCGACCGGCCTTCGTACTGCCGGTGAAGGTCACCGCCGCCACGCGGTCGTCGCCGACCAGGTCGCCGACGTCCTTTCCCGCCACATCCACCCACGCCAGCAGGTCGTCGCGTCCGGTCGCGTCGCGGATCAAGGCCTCGATCGCCCGCGCGCAATCCTTCACGTTGGACGCGTGCTTCAGCAGGATGCGGTTGCCCGCCATCAGCGCCGGGGCGGCGAAGCGGAAGACCTGCCAGAAGGGGAAGTTCCACGGCATCACGGCCAGCACGATACCGAGCGGCGCGCAGGTCACCCGCGAGTCAGCCCGGCCCGTATCGACCGCCTCGTCCCCGAGGAAAGCCTCGGCCTGATCGGCATAGAAGCGGCAGACCCACGCGCACTTTTCCGCCTCGGCCTTGCCCTGCGCGACCGGCTTGCCCATCTCGCGCGCCATCGTCGATGCGTATTCCTCCGCCCCGGACTCCAACCGGTCGGCGATGGACAGCAGCCAGTCGGCCCGCTCCTCCATTCCGTCGATCGAACTCACCGGCACGGGCGCGGCGAGACGACCGAACGCCTCTTCAATTCCATTGCCCATGACCCACCCTCCCATCGGTCGGCCGATCTTTCCAGCGACGATCCGCCGCCGCGAGGGAATGATTGAAACCGGCCGCGTCCTCTCCCACCCTGCCTCCATCGTGAGGATTTCCGCCGGCATCGGCCTGTTCCTGCTCCTGGTCGGGCCCTCCGGGGCCGGCGACTGGCGCGGCGACCTGCTCGAGGCCGAGGGTTTCAGGACCGACGGGGCCGGCCTGCGGGAGGCGATGGCGGGAGCCCGTCTCGATGCCGCGAAGCTCGCCGCGGCCTATCAAGGGCTCGGCTCGGAGAGTTTCCCGGAACGGGAGCGGGCCGAGGCGACCATCCTCTCCGTCGGACCGGACGCCCTGGCCTGGCTCGGGAAACAACCCGTCTCGCCCCAGCCCGAGGTGCGGATGCGCGTCAAAACCATCCGTCGGAATCTCGAACTCGCCTCCGGCGACCGCCGCGGCCGGATGCTGCGGCACGCCGCCGGCTCGCTGCTCGAGGAACTCGGCGGCGCGCCCGACCCGTCCACCGGCGGGATCTTCTACGAGTGGTTCGGCGAACCGGCCCGCAAGATCGCGCCGCGCTACCGGACCTTTCATTACACCGCCCCCGCGGGAATGACATCGCGGATCGAGGACCGGATGCTGCGGCACGAAGGCGATCGTCCCGGCGACGACGACCAGCGCCTCCTCCTCAAGGCCGCCGATTGGCCGGGACGGCCGGTGTTTCCCGACCGGTTCAGCGTCACCACCACCCTCGGAGGCAGCGCCGGCGGCGAGGGGGTGTGGCACCTCGGGGTGAGCGTCGGAGGCGTCCGCGCGCTTTATCACCCGGGATACGCCGGCGGCGCGTTCCGCTTCGAACAGGTCGAGGGCAACATCCCGACCGCCCCCAACCGCTCGATGGGGTTCACGCCCTCGACCGACAAGATGCAGCGGATGAGGGTCGAAGTGCAGCGCCGGACCGGGGGACGCGTGCGGCTCGCGGTCGTGATCCAGGAGGATGGCGGCGAACCCTTCGAGACCTCGTCCGAGTTCGACCGGGATACCATCGGACCGTTGGACGCGATCAGCCTCGACCGCAGCGGTCGCCGGGGAGGCGACGCCCGCTTCGCCGACCTCGTGGTCGAACTGGGAAAGGACTGAACCGTCTCCGCGAAAGATCGTGATGGCCTGCCGGGGGGCTTTCCGCTTGGTTGCCGCCGTGCAGCAGAATCTTTCCTTCGCCGTCATCGGTTGCGGCTCGCGCGGCCGGACCTACATGCGCATCGCCCGCGAACTCGGCCACACCATCACCGCCTTCGCCGACCCCCTGCCCGAGGCCCGCGAAACGATGCGCGACATCGCCGGCGATCCCGCGGCGCGCGAGTTCGCAAGCGGCGAGGAACTGCTCGGGGAACCCCGGCTCGCCGACGTCGCGCTGGTCTCCACGCAGGACGCGATGCATTTCGAGCAGGCCAAGGCCGCGCTCCGCCAGGGCTATGACGTGCTCCTTGAAAAACCCGCCGCCACCTGTTCCCAAGAGGTCGAGGAACTCGCCGCCCTCGCCCGCGAAAAAGGCTGCAAGCTCATCCTCTGCTTCGTCCTGCGCTACACGCCCTTCTACCGCGCCCTGAAGAAGGCGATCGACGACGGGCTCATCGGCGACGTCGTCTGCATCAACGCCAGCGAGGGCGTCGGACCCTGGCACCATTCCCACTCCTACGTCCGCGGCCACTGGTCGAGGAGCACCGAGTCCTCGCCGATGATCGTCGCCAAGTGCAGTCACGACACCGACCTGCTCCACTGGCTCACCGGCTCCGATGCCGTCGCCGTCTCCAGCTACGCGGAAAGCACCTGGTTCCGGCCCGACCGCGCGCCCGAGGGGGCGACCGACCGCTGCACCGACGGCTGCCCGCATGTCGGCACCTGCCGCTACGACGCCCACCGCTACCTCGGCGACCAGCGCCGCTGGCTGCGGATGATCCGCGCCGACGCCGAGTCGATGACCGACGAGCAGATCCTCGAGTGGCTGCGGACCGGCGACTGGGGGCGCTGCGCCTACCGCTGCGACCAGGACACGCCCGACCACCAGGTCGTCTCGATGCAGTTCGCCAACGGCGTCACCGCCACCCTCACCATGACCGCCTTCGACACCGGCCGCCGCATCCGCGTCCACGGCATCCGCGGGATCATCGAGGGCGCCACCCACGCCGACGGGCGCGAGCCGTGGCTCGAATGCCGGCTGCACGAGGGCGAAACGACCGAGATCCCGATCGAGGAAACCCCGAGCGAAGGCTACGCCGGCCACGGCGGCGGCGATTTCGGGCTCATCGACGCGCTGCCCGGCCTGCTGGCCGCGGACGGCGCCGACTACATCGAGGGCCACCGCATCGCTTTCGCGGCCGCCGCATCGGCCGAGAAGAGCGCCGCCTCCCGGAGTTGACCCCGGCGGCTTCCGGCGAGAGGCTGCGCGCGGCGTGAAGATTCCTCCACGACGCAACCGCTGGGTCAGCCAGGGCACCGCGCGCTCCTCCGGCCGTCCCGCCTTCGAGACCGGCTTCAAGGAAGATGTGTTCCGCGAGCTCGGAGCCGCCGAGGAACCGCCGGCCGCCCCGACCGGCATCGACCAGGTGGCCGACGTCCTGCTCGCCCGCCTCGGCGACGACCGCGTCTCGGTCCGCGCCGACGACCTCGAGGCGCACGCCTCCGACAAATGGCACGCCAGCCGCCGGCCCGACCTCGTCGTCTTCGCCGAGTCGACCGATGACGTGTCGAAGACCCTCGAAATCGCCTACCGCCACCACATCCCCGTCACCACCCGCGGCGCCGGCGTCGGCTACGTCGGCGGCTGCGTGCCGGTCCGCGGCGGCATCGCGCTGTCGCTGGCGCGGATGAACTCGATCATCGAGCTCAACCCCGAGGACGGCGTCGCCGTGGTCCAGCCCGGCGTGATCACCGGCGACCTCCAGCAGGCCGCCCGCTCGCTCGGCTGGGACTACCCGCCCGACCCCGCCTCGCTCAAGGAATGCTCGATCGGCGGCAACATCGCCACCAACGCCGGCGGCCCCCGCTGCCTGAAGTACGGCGTCACCCGTAACTACGTCCTCGGCCTCGAGGTCGTGCTGCCCGACGGCCGCGTCGCCCGCTGCGGCGGACGCGTCCACAAGAACAAGACCGGCTTCGACCTCGTCGGCCTCTTCACCGGCTCGGAGGGCATGCTCGGTGTGGTCACCGAGGCCACCCTGCGCCTCATCCCCAAGCCGCCGGCGCGCGCCATGCTCGCCGCCGTCTTCCCCGATTTCGCGCGGGCCGCCGCCGCCGTGCAGGGGATCCTCGACCGCGGCCACCTGCCCTCGGCGCTGGAAATCACCGACGCCTTCACCCTCGCCGCCGCCCGCCGCCGGCTCGGGCCGGACGCCCTGCCCGACGGCGGCGCCCACCTCATCGTCGAGATCGACGGCCGCCCGCGCGCGGTCGACCACGAACTCGACGAACTCGAACAGCTCATCGAGAAGCTCGGCGCCACGCATATCGACCGCGCCGAGGACGAAGCCGCCTGCGACGCCGTCTGGCAGCTCCGCCGCGAGTTCTCCTACTCGCTGCGCGACACCGGCCTCACCAAGCTCAACGAGGACATCGTCGTGCCCCGCTCGAAGCTCGTCGACCTCGTCAACTTCGCCCGCGACCTGCAGGAATCCACCGGCATCCCGGTCGCCTGTTTCGGCCACGCCGGCGACGGCAACATTCACACCAACCTCATGGTCGCCAACTACGACGACCCCGCCATCCGCGACAAGGCCGACGCCGCCCTCGACCGGCTGTTCCACTGGGTGCTGGAAAACGGCGGCGCCATCACCGGCGAGCACGGCGTGGGCCTCGCCAAGGAGCCATGGATCGAAGCGGCCCTTGGCAGGACCACCCTCGACGTCCACCGCGCCATCAAGCACGCCCTCGACCCGAGGAACACCCTCAACCCGGGGAAGTTCCTGGACTGAACGCCTCGGGCGCCGGCTTCAACCGCTGGCGGAGGCCCCTTCCTCTTTCTTATACTTGTCGATCAGGGCGTTCACCAGCAGCAGCGTGGGAAAGCCCAAGGCCACCAGTTCGAGATCGAACGCCGGAGTCACCCTCACCCGGAACTGTGCCATCATCGCCGCGGCGATCGACTCTCCCATCGCGGCCCCGAACCCGTCGTCCGACACCTCGCTCTCCCCGGGTGCTTCGGACATCGACTCGATGATCTGCCGCTTCACCGGAAATCCGATCATCAACTGGACCAACAGCAGCACCAGGGCCACCGCGGGCAGCACCGAAGCCAGCATGCCGGCGCGTGTACCTCCACTGAAGAGCGAAACCGCCGAGAACGCCACCGCCCCGACCACCGCAACCAACGCCAGGGCCACGAGCGGCGCGAATCCCATCGACTCGTCCGAGCCGGGACCCGACTCCTCGCCGGCGTCCTTCATTTCCTCCGTCGGCGAACCGCTGCCGTAGATCACCTGCAGGCCCGTCTGCGTGGCCATGCTCTTCTCCGAGCACTGGATGTCGACCCACGGAAACGCAAAGAGCACCAATGCCGCGAGGGACGAACCGAATTTCAGCTTCTTCAACATGAGTCCGAGTTTGGCTCTTCGTTTCTGACGCAAAGTCGACGGCCTGGCAATCCACGATGCGGATGCCGCCGATCAAACCGGTCGGTGGACTTGAACGGGAACGACCTTGGCGATGTGTTCGAAATCCCGGTCCGTGCTCAGCACCGCCCACTTCCGGTCCATCGCAACCGCGGCGATCAGGAAGTCCACATGCGCCGCCTGGACTCCCTGCGCCATGCATCGGTTGCAAAGCTCGGCAGCACTTTCGTAGTCCCGCATGCCCAGTTCCGGATCCGGGAAAGCCGCGAGATGATCCCGAAGACGCTCGAACTGAGCCTGGTGCTTGATCCCGGAAAGCACTTCCTGGCGAACCGGCCCGAGCAGGACAACCCGGCCTTCCTCGATCAGCCGCAACAGGGCCGTGACCGCCGGGTCGGCCGCCGCCTCCCGTCTTCGGAACGCCAGCGACCACACCGAGGTATCGACAATGACCTTCACGGCCGTCGACGCCGCGTTCGGTGGTCGTAGTCCTCCTCGTAATCGACCGTCCCGAAGAGATCGACCACCCGCTGCTGCTTGTGCCGCGCGACATACTCGCGCAAGGCCTCGGTAACCGCGTCCTTCTTGCTGCGGTGCCGACCGACGCTCACCGCCTCCCTCAGCAGTTTCTGGTCAATGTCGAGGTTCGTCGCCACGCACACTCTCTCGCACAATAGCTTGTGCGTGTCAACGCTACTCCTCGTCCGCCCAAGCCTTCCGCACCTCCTCGCCGATGATGCGGATGCCGTCGCGGACGGTGGCCTCGTCCATGGTGAAGGTCATGCGCAGGCACTCGCGGCGGTGGCGCCACGTGTCGTCATCGAGGCCGAAGAAGAAGTATTCCCCCGGCACGATCAGCACGCCGCGTTCCTTCAACCGCTGGTAGAGCTCCTTCGAGGTGATCGGCAGGTCGGGGAACCACAGCCAGAGGAAGAGCGCGCCCTCGCTACGGTGGACGTAGTAGGGAAAGCCGTCGCCGAAGCTCTCCGCCACGCACTCCCGGGCGAAGCGGGACTTCTCGGCGTAGAACGGCTTCACCGTCCCGTCGGAAAGCCGCAGGATCTCGCCGCTCTCGATCAACGGGCAGGCGATGGCCTGGCCGATGTTGGGATTCGAGAGCCCGACGATCGAGCTCATCGCCGCGATCGCCGCGGTGATCTTCGGGTGGGCGACGACGATGCCCGTCCGCGTCCCGGGCAGGCCGATCTTCGACAGGCTGAGGGTGAGGATGACGTGCTCGTCCCACACCGGCGTGGCGTCGGTGAAGATCACGTTCGGAAACGGCGCCCCGTAGGCGTTGTCGATGATCAGCGGAATGCCGTGCGACCTGGCGATCCAGGAAAGCCGCGCGATCTCATCGTCGGTGAGCACGTTGCCGGTCGGGTTCGTCGGGCGCGACACGCAGATCGCCGCGATGTCGTCGGTGACCTCGAGCTTGTCGAAATCCACCCGGTACTTGAACTCGTGGTCGCCGGTTTCCTCGATCTTCGGCGGCAGCGCCTTGAACATGCCGCCGCAGGTGCCCTGGTTGGCGTAGCCGATGTATTCCGGCACCAGCGGCAGCAGGATGCGCCTGCGGCGCCCGTCGGCCATCTCGCCGCCGAGCAGGTTGAAGAGGAAGAAGAAGGCCGTCTGCCCGCCGGCGGTCACCGCGAAGTTCGATCCGTCGACGTCCCAGCCGAACTCACGGCGGAAGAGCGTGGCCAGCGCGGCGATGAAGCCCGGGTTGCCGCGGGGCGGGTCGTAGTTCGCCAGCATCCGCTCCAGCGCCCCGGGGTCGCCGAGGATCTCCTCCATCCGGCGCCGCCACAGGGCGTTGACCTCCGGGATGTGGGCCGGCTGGCCGCCGCCGAGCATCTTCACGTCCTCGCCCGACGCGAGGGCGTTGCCCAGGTCCTCCATCAGCTCGCCGATGCCGCTGCGCGATCCGAGCTCGAGCCCGAGCCTTGAAAATTCGAAGTCCATGATCCGTTGACCTCCCCGCCAGCATGGCCATAGTCGCCCCGAACCTCAAAGCACAACATCATGGCACTTCAAATTGGCGACAAGGCCCCCGACTTCACCCTCGTCAGCAAGGGCGCGGACGGCCCCGAACTCGTGACCCTCGGCGACCTGCTCGGCAAGGGCAATCTCGTCCTGCTGTTCTTCCCGATGGCCTTCACCGGCGTCTGCACGCAGGAATTCTGCGACCTCTCGGGTGGACTGGCCGACTACGAATCACTCGACGCCACCGTGGTCGGCGTCTCCGGCGACAACCCCTTCGCCCAGGAAGCCTGGGCCCAGAAGGAGGGCATCACCGTGAAACTCCTCAGCGACTACGAGCATGAGGTGGCCGAAGCCTACGGCGTGGCCTACGAGCAGTTCCTGCCCGACGCCAAGCTCATCATGGGCGGCGTGGCGAAGCGCTCCGCCTTCGTCATCGACAGGTCCGGCGTGGTCCGCCACATCGACATCCAGGACCATCCGAAGGATCTCCCGGACTTCGACGCGGTCCGCAAGGTGCTCGGCGAACTCGCCTGAGCCCTCCGGCCGGTTACTCTTCCGAAGCGGCCGCGGATTCGTCCCCGGTCGCTTCGTCGTCCCCGGACCCGTCCTCGGCGGGTGCCTCGTCGGCCGCCCCGGGGAGCGGCGGCAGTTCGACGGCGGGATCGTTCTCCGGCACCTCGTCCGGAAGGATGGGCTCGCTGACCGGAGCGTCGGGATCGATGTCGGTCGGCATCACCGGCACGTCGGGATCGGCCTCGGCCGGCACGTCGATCGGGATGTCCCCCTCGACCGGCGGCCACACCTGCACCTCCGACCCGCCGTCGCCGGACAAGCCCAGGGTTTCGTTCTCGCCCATGACCTGCACGGTCGAGACCCAGCCCAGCTCGCCGCTGTCGAGCTCGACCTTCACGAAGCTGCCGTCGTCGGAAATCACCTTCATCGGCGTGTTGGCCGGGAGCAGCTTGTCGGCGTTCGCGTCGCCCTCGGGGCGCGTCTTGAAGAAGCCCGTGTTGTCCATCACCGAGGTGACGAACTCGCCCGGGCGGTAGCCGGTGTCGACGATGTTGGTCGGCGCGCCGAAGCCACCGGCGGCATCCAGCGGATCGAAGCTCGAATTGATCGGGCCGCCGGTTTCACAGCCGGCGAGAATCAGCCCGAGGGCCGGAAGACAAAGCGCGCGTGGTTTCATGACCTCGGGGAAAAACTCGCATGCCCGTCCGGCCGGGTCAACGGCATAGGCCCCTCTCCAACAGCCACGCCACGTGCCCGCGCAACGCCTCCGGCCACGGCCGCAGCGGGTGGCCGAGGCGCTCCGCCAGCCGGGCCGGCGACATCGCCGTGTGGCGCGGTCGCGGCACGCGGAAAAACGACGCCTCGTCGAGCGCCAGGCCTTCCACCGCCGGACGCTCCGCCAGCGCCCCGCGTGCCATCATTTCCTCCAGCACGCACTCGGCCATCCCCGCCCAGCTCACCGGCTCGCCGGGGTTGCAGGCGTGCAGCAGTTCGTTTTCCGGGCCGCGCCCGACCAGTTCCGCGACCCACCCGGCGAGGTCGGTCGTCAGGCACGGCAGCGAGGTCTTGTCGGCCACCGCCGCCAGCGGCTCGCCGGCCAGCGCCCTCGCCACGACCTGCTCGGGAAAGGCCGGACGCTCCGGACCGAACACCCACGACACCCGCAGCACGCAGCCGCCCGCGGCCAGCACCGCCCGCTCGCCGTCGAGCTTCGTCCGCCCGTATTCCGAGATCGGGCCCGTCGCCGCCGACTCGTCACGCAGCCCCGGAGCGGCGCCGTCGAGCACGTAGTCGGTGCTGAAATGGATCATCGCCGCGCCGCGCCGAGCGCACAACGCCGCCAGCTCGGCCGGCGCCTCCGCATTCACCCGCCGCGCGGCCGCCGCATCCTCCTCGCAGGCCTCCAGCGAGGTGATCGCCGCCGGATGCACCAGCAGGTCGAAATCCAGCCCGCCGATCCGCCCGACCGTCGCCTCGTCGGCGAAATCCCACGCCGTCCGCCACCGCCCGGCCGACGCGGCCGGTCGTGCCGGTCACCGCGACCCGCCGCATCAGATCACCCCGGATTCCTCGAGCGCCGAATCGACGAAACCGTCGCCGGCATCGCGGATCCCGCGGATCCGCCGCTTCACGCCGCGGTGGGATCGCGGGCCGTTGACCCGGTTGACGATGCCCGCCACCGCCAGCGGCATCAGCGCCGCCACGCCCAGCGCCGCCAGGCCGATCGCCACCCCGCGGCGGGCGTTGGAATGCATCACCTCGCCGAGGATCAGGCCGGCGGCCGCTCCGAGCAGCGCCGGCGCGGCCATCGCCGAAGCTTCGGTCCACTCCATCTCGCAGTCGTCGTTTTCGTAACCCATGAAAAAAACCCTAGCAGGCACGGCCCGTGCGACAATCCGGAATCGCGCCCGGGGGATTCGGGCTTCCCGTCCGCCTCCCCCTCCCTATAAGGGCGCCGCATCCACCTCCACCGACCCTTTTCCATGCCATCCACCTACGCCCTGATCCTCGCCGGCGGCTCCGGCACCCGCTTCTGGCCGCTCAGCCGCGACGCCCGCCCCAAGCAGCTCCTCCACCTCCTCGGCGAGGACACCCTGCTCGAGCAGGCCATCCACCGCCTCGACGGCCTCGTGCCCCGCGAGAACATCCTCATCCTCACCAACGCCGCCCAGATCGACGCCGTCCGCCAGGTCGCCTCGATGCTGCCGCCGGAAAACATCTTCGCCGAGCCCGCCAAGCGCGACACCGCCCCGGCCGTCGCCCTCGGCATCGGCCTCATCGCCAAGCGCGACCCCGATGCCACCATGATCGTCCTGCCCGCCGACCAGCGCATCGACGACACCGCCTCCTTCCACTCGGTCATGCGCGACGCCGTCGCCACCGCCGAGGCCTCCAAGGGCCTCGTCACCATCGGCATCCGTCCCACCTGGCCCTGCTCGTCCTACGGCTACATCGAGCGCGGCGCCCGCGCCGTCATCCCCGGGCTCGACTGCGAGAACCCGCCGGTGCAGGTGAAGCGCTTCCGCGAAAAACCCAGCACCGAACTCGCCGAGCAGTTCCTCCGCGCCGGCATGTTCTGCTGGAATGCCGGCATGTTCGTCTGGTCGCTGCCCACCGTCATGCGCGAGCTCTCCCGCCACGTCCCCCAGCTCTCCGGCTTCGTCTCCGAAATCCTCCGCTCCACCGACATCCAGGCCACCGTCAACGCCCAGTTCCCCCGCCTCACCCCCATCTCCATCGACTACGCCCTCATGGAAACCGCCGAGCGCGTCTACAACATCGAGGCCACCTTCGACTGGGACGACCTCGGCTCGTGGATCTCCGTCGCCAAGTACCTCGAGCAGGACGAGGACAACAACGCCTTCAACGACCCCATCGCCAAGGTCGATTCCGAGAACAACATCGTCTTCAACAACCGCAAGGACGTGAAGATCGCCCTCCTCGGCGTCGACGACCTCATCGTCGTCCAGACCGCCGACGCCCTCCTCATCGCCAACCGCCACCAGGCCGACGACATCAAGAAACTCTCCACCGTCCTCCCCAAGGAACTGCTGTGAAAACTTGGAACTCCAAACTTGAGACCTCAAGAATCGTAAACACCCCCGCCGCACGGGTCGCCCATCCATTGAAGTTTAAAGTTTGAAATTTGAAGTTTCAGTGTATCCCGCTCTCGGCATCGACCACGGCGAAGCCCGCATCGGCATCGCCGCCACCGATCCCCTCGGCATCCTCGCCCATCCGGTCGAGACCATCGAGGTCCGCTCCACCGACCCCCTCGCGCGCATCGCCGCGATCGTCGCCGAGCGCGGCATCCGCACCCTCGTCCTCGGCCTGCCCCTGAACCTCGACGACGAGGAGGGCCCCGCCGCGAAAAAGGTCCGCGCCTTCGGTGACAAGCTCGCCACCCGCCTGCCCGACCTGCCGCTGGTCTATATCGACGAGTCCCACACCACCGTCACCGCCGCCGCCAAGCTCCGCGAGGCCGGCCGCAAGGCGAAACGCCAGAAGGACGTCATCGACCAGGCCGCCGCCGTCGAAATCCTCCGCCTGTGGATGGAAACCGGGCTTTGACAAGCGCCCAACCGCCAGCACACTCCCGCCATGCGCTCCCTGCTCCTCCTCCCGCTGCTCGCCGTCCCGGCCTCGGCGGTTCCCGCATCCTGCGAACTGACCCTGGTGGCTCCGGGGGGTGGTTTCAATCAGCTCGCGATAACTGTTGATCCGGGCGCAAATGGACAGATTGCCAGCACAAGAACCAGCAATCTGAGCGGGACAATCACATCAGCTTTCGATGTCGATCTTGGAACCCACAAAACCTCTGAAATCACTCTCTCGGATGGAGACATCACTCTCTCGAATATTGTCACCCCTCCCTTTTCAGGTGGAACGATAACTTACTATACGGCTACCACCGTGGGGCTAACTGCTGACGTTTTCACATCCACTCCTCCCGGTGGAATGATCAGTGTGAACGGTGGCACTTTTGACGCCAGTGAACACGCATTCGTTGTAAACACCGGCACACTGAGTGGCCAGGTAGTTGCTTTCGGACAAATACGTCCTTTCAGCAGAGACTTCTCCGTCGAACCAATTTTGGGCTCTGGAGCCGAGACTCCAGCTGGCGTTGTCACTTTCACTTTGGATGCAGGCGCAACCACTCCAGAGTTGGCGGTTTATGACGTTGAGTTGACCTTCCCAATCGCCTCCGACGAGACTTACACGATTGATTCAGGACTACTCCGCTTGGCGAGTGCTGGCACCATCAAGGCCACCGGCACTCTGTCGGTCCCCACCGCGACCGGCTACGCCGCCTGGGCCACGGCGGAAGGCATTCCCGGTGCCGATCCCAACGACGACTACAACGGCGACGGCGTGACCAACGCCTTCGCCTGGGCCTACGGCTTCGGCAAGGACGACGACGCCGGCGCCTACCGCCCGATGGCGCTGCCCACCGGCGGCTTCCAGATCCCGCTGCCGCCCGGCGGCACCGTCACCCCCGTCCGCGTCCGCGTCTCGACCACCCTCGGCGGCTGGAGCGACCTCCCCGGTGCCCGCATCACGCCCGGCAACCAGAATCCCATCCCGGCGAGTTCCTCCGGCACCTTAACCGTCTCCCCCTCGGGCGACCCCGCCGAGTTCCTCATCCTCGAGGTCGACGAATGATGACGCGACAAACCGCCGGATCGGTGGTTTGTTCGACATCATGATCCATCGACGGAACTTTCTCCGCGGCTTCACCGCCACCGCCGCCGGCCTGTGGGTGCCCGGCGCCTTCGCCGAAGAACTGGTCCGCACACCGCAGCAGACCGAGGGCCCCTTCTACCCCGTCGACCTGCCGCTCGATACCGACAACGACCTGATCATCGTCAACGACGCCCTCACCCCCGCCGTCGGCGAGATCACCCACCTCAGCGGCCGCGTGCTCGATTTGAAGGGCGACCCGATCCGCAACGCGCTGGTCGAGATCTGGCAGGTCGACCACCACGGCGTCTACCTCCACAAGCGCAGCAACCGCCACGGCGAGCGCGACACGAACTTCCAGGGCTTCGGCCGTTTCCTCACCGGCTCCGGCGGCGAGTACTACTTCCGCACCGTCAAGCCCGTCTCCTACCCCGGCCGCACCCCGCACATCCACTTCGCGGTGAAGATGAAGGGCCGCGAGAAGTGGACCACCCAGTGCTATGTCAGGGGCGAGGAGCGGAACCAGCGCGACGGCGTCCTGCGCCGCATCGCCGACGCGAAGCAGCGCGAGTCGGTCATCGTCGACTTCGCCCCGATCAAGGATTCGAAGATCGGCGAACTCGCCGCCCGCTTCGACATCGTCATGGGCTTCACGCCCGGGGACTGATGGAGCGCCGCACGATCCCGCCGGGGAGGAAGGGATGGCTTGATGGAGAGGATTCGAAGGATGAACCCGATGGGGATCTCGCTTGGGGAGTCCTGCCGGAGCGCGGTGCTGCGGGGTGGATCCAAACAAACCATGAAATCATCCCATTCATCCTGACCATCATGTCCATCATGCTTCCCAATGCGCGGCGCTCCGCTTGAGTCATCCCTTGGCTTGATCGCCCTCGGGTATCCGCCCTCCCATTTCCCTAGCCGCCGGGGCCGTCCGCTGCTATCTCCCCGCCCCACCCCATGTTCGAGGTCCGCGAAAAGCCGGAGATGGTCGAGCGGGCGCTGCTGGTGCGCCTCTACTTCGATCCCCGCGAAGCCGACGAGTCCGAGGCCCTGCTCGAGGAACTCGAGGAACTCGTGCGCACCCTCGGCATCGGCGTGGTCGACAAGCTGCTCGCGAAGTCGCGCTCGATGCACAAGAAGTTCCTCTGCGGCACCGGCAAGGCCGCCGAGATCGTCGAGCTGGCCAGGGCCCACGAGTGCGACTGCATCGTCTTCGACAACCAGCTCGCCCCCTCGCAGCAGCGCGAGTGGGAGAACCTTTCCGACATGTGCGTGATCGACCGCGAGGAGGTCATCCTCGACATCTTCGCCAAGCGCGCCGCCACCCGCGAGGCGCGGCTGCAGGTCGACCTCGCCCGCATGCAGTACGCCCTGCCGCGGATGGCCCGGATGTGGGGCCACCTCGACCGCGAGGGCGGCGGCGGCTCCGGCGGCTCGGCCGCCGCCCGGGGCATGGGCGAGAAGCAGATCGAGGTCGACCGCCGCATGGCCCGCGTGCGCATCGACCGCGCCAAGCGCGAGCTTGAGGACGTGCGCAAGCAGCGCGCCACCCAGCGCCAGAACCGCGAGCGGCTCGAAACGCCCCACGCCGCGATCGTCGGCTACACCAACGCCGGCAAGTCCACCCTGCTCAACCGCCTCGCCGGGGCCGACGTGATGGCCAAGGACATGCTCTTCGCCACGCTCGACACCACCACCCGCCGCATCGACCTCCCCGACGGCCAGCCGCTGCTGCTCACCGACACGGTCGGCTTCGTCCGCAACCTCCCCCACCGCCTGGTCGAGGCCTTCAAGGCGACGCTCGAGGAAGCGGTGCTGGCCGATTTCCTCATCCACGTCCTCGACGCCTCGGCGCCGGAAGTCGAACGCTTCCATGATACGACGCTTGCCGTACTCGAGGAACTCGGCGCCGGCGACAAGAAGGTGGTCACCGTGCTCAACAAGATCGACCGCGTCGACGACCCCGACCAGCTCGCCCTGCTCGACCGCCTCTACCCCGACGCCCTGCGTGCCTCGGCGCTGGAAGGCACCGGCATCGGCGCCCTTCTGACCGAGTGCTCGCACGTCCTGGCCGACCGGGTGAGCCGCATCCGCTACCGCATCCCCCAGTCCCGCGCCGACCTCGTCGCGCTGCTCCACGAGGAGGCCAAGATCCTCTCCACCGACTACGAGGGCAACGACATCCTCGTCCACGCCGTGGTGCCGGCCGCGGTCGCCGGCAAGCTCGACGGGTTCCGCGAGCAGATCGAGACGGGATGAGTCCGATGGGACCCATAGGACCTATTGCCCCCGGCGCCCGCCTCCCCCATAGTCGGCGCGCTCCATGAAGGAAAACCTCGCCGAGCTCGAACGCTGGGGGGCCGATGTGATCTTCGGCCGCGCCCGGGGTTTCCGCGCGGGGATGACGCGACTCGCCATGAGCGCGCTCTCCTTCGTCTTCCGGGGCCTGGTCCACCTGCGGCTGCTCGTCTTCCGCAAGCGCTGGCGCCAGCAGGCCCACCTCGGCACCCACGTCATCTCGATCGGCAACATCACCGTCGGCGGCACCGGCAAGACGCCGGTGACCGAGATGCTCGCCAAGACGCTGCGCGACCGCGGCCGCCAGGTCGCCATCCTTTCCCGCGGCTACAAGAGCCGGCGGCTCAAGGAGCCCCAGAAGTGGAAGGACGCCGAGGGCCGGCCGATCGACCCGGATGACATGCCGAAGGTCGTCTCCGACGGCCGCACGCTGCATCTCGACTCGAAGCACGCCGGCGACGAGCCCTTCATGCTCGCCCGCAACCTCGACGGCGTGTCGGTGGTCGTCGACAAGGACCGGATCAAGGGCGGGCGCTTCGCCGTGCGCCAGCTCGACGCCGACACCCTGGTGCTCGACGACGGGCTGCAGTACCTCCGGCTCGCCCATGGCACCGACATCGTGCTGATCGACAAGACGGCCCCCTACGGCACCGGCCACCTGCTGCCGCGCGGGACGCTGCGCGAGCCGCCGGCCAACCTGTGCCGGGCGAGCTACATCCTCATCACCAAGTGCGACGGCGAGCCGAACGACACGCTGGTCGAGGAGATCCGGCGCCACAACCGCTTCGCGCCGATCATCGAGTGCGCCCACGGCCCGCGCTACCTCGAGGAACTCTTCACCGGCCGGCGCGAGGACCTCGAGTTCCTCCGCGACAAGTGGGTCGCCGCCATTTCCGGCATCGCGGTGCCCGAGAGCTTCGAGCGCAGCCTCGAGCGGCTCGGCGCGCGGGTCGAGATCCGCCGCCATTTCCCCGACCACTACCGTTTCACGCGCAAGGAGATCGACTCCTTCATGAACCGCTGCATCGAGCGCGACATGGAGCTGGTGGTGACCACCGAGAAGGACGCCGTGCGCTTCCCCCGGCCGACCGAGATCACCGTGCCGATCTGGTTCCTGCGGATCGAGGTCGAGATCCTCAAGGGTCACGACGAGTGGGAGGAAATGATCGACCGCATGTGCCTGCCCCACGCCCCCGGCGACCCCATCCTGCGCTTCCGCGAGGCCTACGCGGTGTGACCCGCCCCCAGAGGTCGCCCGTTAGTTACGTAGTCCCCCCTTCAGGGGGTCTTCCAAGGCGCGGCTGCTCGAACGGTTTCGAGACCGTCCAACAACAATGGATTCCCGTCCCATGCCAGACCCGCAAGGGGCATGAGCATTGCTGTTAGACTTGGAGGTGACGTCGACGTCGTCAGGTCGCTTCGGAAGACCCCCTGAAGGGGGGACTACGTACCACCCATCCCGGCCCTACTCGGTTTCTTCGGGCTCCGGCGTCTTGTAACGCTCGAGGATCCGGTCGGACACGCTTTCCTCGATGAGGTCGGCGTCGGCCAGGTCGCGGGCGAGTTCGCGGGCGGCGGCGATCTCGATGGCGTCGAGCCGGCGCTTGGCGGGGTCGGTTCCGGGCGGGTGGATCTCGAGGTTGGGCACGATCTTCTCCAGGCCGGCCGAGATGTCGGGATCGACCAGCGGAAGAATCACCGGCTTGCCGGCCGAGGTCCGCGGCATCGCCCCGTCGCGAAGGTCCTTGAGATGCTGGGACTTGAGAATGCCCAGATCGTCGGCGGCGCGGTGGGCGTGATCCAGGGTGCGGCGGACGAGCTGCTCGGCCACCGGATAGTGATCCGCCGAGCGGTAGTCGTAGCGATCCTTCTCCTCGCGCTCGTAGACGCGGTCGAAAAGCTCCTTCGGGGGCAGCCCGAGCTGGCGGGCATCCTCCACGGCGGCGACGGAGCGCAGCAGCACCTTCTCGGCCCCCGCCCGGTCGAACTGGCGGTAGAACGACGCCTCGGACGTCAGCTCGCGGACCAGCTCCACCAGCTCCGCCTTCTGCTGGTAGATCCGGTACTGCTTCATCGCCACGGACCCGCCGACCAGCAGGGCGATGATGACGAACAACAGGCGGAGAACGTCTCTGACGCGGAGATCCATCAGGTCCAGATCGATTTGGGTTTCTTCGGCGGCGGCTCGGGTTGATCGAAGTTCCGGCGCTCACGGGCGGCGGCGATGGCCTCGTCGCGGGTGATCAGGCCGTTCTGCAGCAGCCAGCCGATCGACTGGTCGATGGTGCGGTTGCCGTCGTGGTGGGAGATCTCCATCAGGCCCACGAGCTGCTCGACCTTGCGGTCGCGGATGCAGGCGCGGATGCCGTGGTTCGCGCGCAGCACCTCCGAGGCGAGCACGCGGCCCTGGCCGTCGGCCCGCGGGATGAGGCGCTGGGACACGATGCCCTCGAGCACGCCGGCGAGCTGGGTGGTGATCTGGGCCTGCTGGTCGGCCGGAAAGACATCGATCAGGCGGTCGATCGACTGCGGCGCATCGAGCGTGTGGAGCGTGGCGAGGACCAGGTGCCCGGTCTCCGCCGCGGTGAGCGCGATGCGGATCGTCTCGAGGTCGCGCAGCTCGGAGACGACGATCACGTCGGGATCCTGCCGCAGCGCCTGGCGCAGGGCGATGGGGAAGGCGCGGGTGTCGCGGCCGACCTCGCGCTGTTTGACGAGGCAACTGTTGTGCGAATAGAGGAACTCGATGGGGTCCTCGATGGTGATGATGATGCCCGAGCGGGTTTCCGAGATCCGGCGGATCATCGCCGCCAGGGTGGTCGTCTTTCCCGAGCCGGTGATGCCGGTGACGAGCACCAGTCCGCGCCGAAGCTGGCAGAGGTCGGCGACCACCGAGTGATGGCCGAGCTGCCCGAGCTCGGGAATCTCGTCGGGGATGTGGCGGAAGGCGGCCTCGTGCCCGCCGCGGACGACGTGGACGTTGCCGCGGAAGCGGCCGACGTTGTCGATCTGCAGCGCGTAGTCGAGCTCGAGGTCCTCGGCGAGCTTGGCCCGCTGCTTTTCGCTCAGGGTGTCGTCGATCAGGCGCTCGATCGTTTCGGGGTCGAGCAGGAAGTCCTCGAGCGGCTTCAGGGTCCCCGACACCCGCGCGGCCGGCGGCGCCCAGGCGGAGAGGTGCAGGTCCGAGCCGCCCAGCTCGACGGTCTGGCGGAGGTAGTCGGTGATTTCTCGGACTTCGCTCATCGGCGGGGCTCAGTGTTTCAGGAAATGCCGCGCAGCGCCCGATCAAAGTCCTGCGGGCGGTCGCAGGCGGCGCGGGCGGTTTCGGGATCGAGGATGTTCTGCTCCACGGCGGCGACGAGATAGCGGAGGAACGCGCAGGCGGTGCCGTCGCGGCAGGTGTCGACGTGGTCGCGCAACTCCGCGAATCGTCCCTCGGCAATCCATTTCCGGGTGACGGCGACGTTCTCGAAGAACTCGAGCACGGCCGCGAGGCCGCCGTCGATCCGCGGCAGGAGCTGCTGGGAGATCACCCCGATCAACTGCTGCGAGAGCAGGCCCGAGGCGCTGAGATTGCCGCCGCCGAGAAGGCGCGTGACGCGCTCCATGGCCACCGGCACGCCGGAGACCCCCGACCCGTGGATCGTGGAAATGACCAGGTGCCCGGTCTCCGCCGCCCGCAGGGCGCTCAGCGCGGACTCCGCATCGCGGATCTCGCCGAAGAAGATCACGTCGGGGTTCTGCCGCAGCGCCTGGCGCAGGGCGGTGTCGAAGTCGCCGGTGTCGTGATGAACCTCGCGCTGCGAGAAGAACGCGCGCTCGTTGTGGAAGAGATACTCGATGGGATCCTCGATGGTGACGACGTGGCGGGGCAGCCGCTCGTTGATCCACTGCAGGCAGGAGGCGACCGTGGTCGACTTGCCCGAACCGGTGGGGCCGGTGACGAGGATCAGCCCCGAGCGCCGCACCAGCCACCGTTCGAGGACCTCCGCGGGCAGGCCGAGGGTGTCGAAATCGGCGACCTCGCTCTTGATCGGGCGCATGACCACGGCGAGGCGGCCGAGGGTGCGGAAGGCGTTCACGCGGAGCCGCCCCGCGCCGGCGACCTCGAGGCTGGCATCGCCGTCGAGATCGTGGTCGGGATCGAGCCCGCACTGCCTCCAGATCGAGGCGACCGAGTCACGGTCGATCCCGCTGCCGTGCGCGGTGATCAGCTCGCCGTCATGACGGACCCGGGGCTTCTCCCCCTCGGTGAAGAAGAGGTCGCTCGCGCCGCCATTGAAGGCGGTGACGATGAGTTCGGTTAGAGTCGCATCCATGCCTCTGGCCGGACTCTAGACCGGGGGATCGGTGATGCGGAGGCAAAATCTCGCCTTCACTCCTTCGGCAGGAAGAAGCCGCGTTGCTTGTCGGAGACGGGCAGGCCGAGCTTTTCCATCACCTCGAGCATGTCCTCCCAGATCTTGCGCTTGTCGCTCAGCGCGGCCTTGCCGTGGAGCAGGTAGGCGGGGTGGTAGGTCACCCGCACCGGGATGCCGTCGAACTCATGCCACCTCCCGCGCATGCCGCCGACCGATCCCGAAAGCCCGAGCAGGCCCTCGGCCGCGGTGCCGCCCAGGGCGACGATGCACTTCGGCCGCACCACCTTCACCTCCTCGCGCACGAAGGGCAGGCAGGCCGCCATCTCGTCGAGCGTCGGCTTGCGGTTGTTGGTCGTCTGGCCGGGCATCGCCGGGCGGAACTTGACGATGTTCGAGATGTAGACCGCCGCCCGCTCGATGCCCATCGCCTTGAGGATGTCGTTGAGCTTCTGCCCGGCCGGGCCGACGAACGGCTCCTGCCGCCGCTCCTCGTGATGGCCCGGCGCCTCGCCGACCAGCATCAGCTCCGCCTCCGGATCGCCGGTGGAAAACACCATCGTCTCCCGCAGGCTCCCGAGCGCCTTGGCCGGCGGCCAGTTCCCGGCCTGCTCGCGCAGCGAGGCGATCCGCTCGGCGGCGGTCGTGCCCTCGATCCGGAGTTCGGCAGGCGCCGGAACTTCCCCGGTGGTGCCGGCCTTGGCCGGAGCGGCCCCGGTGGCCGGTGCCGCGGATTTCCGCTGCTTTTTCGCCTCCACGCTGCGGCGATGCAGGTCCCGCAGGACCTCGCGCGCCTCCTCGTCGAGGAATACGGTCTCCACCCCCCGCGCCTGCTCGGCCCGCAGGTGATCGAGGAGAAGATCGACTGCCCGGCTCACGTCCGCTACCCTAGCGGTGCCGCCCGGGGCTTGGCAATGCCCACAAATCCGCCGGGCGGCGACGCTTCCCAACCGACGGTCGGACAAACCACCCGCCGCCGGACCCCAACCCGCCCCAAGAGCCATGATCCGCACGCTCCTCATCGGCCTGCTGCTTTCCGCACCCGGACTCCGTGCCGAGGTCGAGATCGACATCGACGCCTTCGGCGAAAGCCTCGGCGGCTGGAAGGACAAGACCGTCGACTACTCCCTCTCCGGCGCCAACTACCGGACCTACCACCCCGAGATCTCGCCCTCGCCCGACGGGGGCATCTTCGTCTCGGTGCGCATCGACCACCGCCGCGGCTGGCTTTCCAGCGACGACCACGCGGTGCTCGAGATCAGCTTCGGTCCCGACGGCTCGGTCACCTCCGCCAAGTCGACGCTGGCCATCCAGGGCCGGACGGTCGCCAGCGACCTGATCCGCAGCACCGCCGACGCCGGCGGGTCCATCGTCGGAGCCGAAGGCGCGGTGAAGATCGGCAGCAACCTGGTCGCGGACCTTTCCGCGAAGCTGATGCGGGAGAAGATCGTCGAGGCCGGCCGGGTCTCGTTCCCGGCCGCCGTGCGCCACAACTACAACCTGCTCTATCAGGCCGTCCGGCTGCTCAAGGCCGCGCCACCGGCCGATGGCGGCGCCGGCACCCCGAAGGGCGAGCCCGTCCCCGAGCCCGCCCAGCCCCTGCCCGAGACGACAACCCCGCCGCTCGAGATCAAGCCCTACGGGTCGAAGCCGTAGCGGAGTGGCGCTTTCCAAGCGCCATGACGTGGGCACGGCGGACTCCCGT